>Ga0209700_100625_pt1 | contig 68748 bp, 35 predicted proteins | sample SiratroredBW_FD_187528 | JGI IMG/M metagenome (GOLD analysis project Ga0209700, IMG submission 187528) | Root nodule microbial communities of legume samples collected from California, USA - Siratro red BW (SPAdes) (version 2) | ecosystem: Host-associated > Plants > Roots > Nodule | place: USA... | reverse complement strand
AAAAAAATAAAAAAAAAAAAAAAAGGGTTGAAGGCGATGTCACGTGTGTGACAGGGCACCTAATACATTTAGGGTTGATGGCAACCTGCCACTGCTTTTTTACCCTCTCTTTCTGGTAAACTAAACCAAACATTAATGATAGTATTATTAAAAATAATAATAATACTAATAGTAGGTTAAATCTAGTTAAAAGAATACTCACACAAGGTTCTCAAATTTGCACAGATAATGTTGGGGTGTCATTTATCTATAGGCGGTTGAATGACATTTAAATCTTAAAAGGGAAATGGTTGGACAAAATATGTTTTGATTATTTATGAGGAAAATGCATACCATTGATTGTCACTTTAATAAGAATATACAGGCTGTGATTTATTATCGAATTGTTATAAAAAAATATGAATAATATTTCAATATCTTGATTGATTGAGATGAAATGTAAAGATATAGATTGAATACTTTATTTTGAAGAAATAAAGTGTTATGGACTTTTTTTTAGGAGGTTTGAGCTACTTTGACATGATTTATTGGTCAAGATGATTCATCATTATCAAAAACTTTGCCAACATGACATTTACATGTGATAAAATGGGTTGGACTTTCCGACTTATTATTAACTTAGCCCAACCACTATTAACTTGTGAAAGATAGGATAGGCTAAATTGAATATTAGTAATTTGTTATAATAATATTATATATTTACATAATTCAAATAGTATACTGTATAAAATTAATATTTTCATCTATTTTTTATTTTATTTTTGAAAAAAGTTGTTTAACTGGTGAACTAAAAATATTCACTCACTTTACAATCACCATAAATATTACTCATGTCTTTAGAAATGACACTGTTAGTGATATTCAGTGATGATTTGAACATGAATTTTTATAAGATTTATTCTTTAGCAAAAGCACACTGTGGAAAAAGAGAATTAATGCGATGTACGTCGATCCATCTTAAAACTAAACTATTGGACGAAGGAGAAAACGGAACCTCTTAAAACTTGGATAAGTCTGGGCTCAATTTTTAGGTTTAAGTATGATCGGAAATTTCTATTTGGACCTCATAATTTCGTTACGCACTTTCATAAGTATGGAAATTTTCATTTGCTATGAAAAATGACTTTTTGTATAATATTTCTTACATGTAAAAAGATTATTCAAAAATTAAAATTGACTTTTATATTAGGTAATTCATAAACTTTTTAACTTCAAAAAGATAATTTTTTTTATAAAATAGTTTCTCTTTAAATTGCATAATTCAAAAACATCTTTCAAAATATATAATTCAAAAGCTTTTGTATGAGAAAAAAATTATATAATACAAAATATTTTTTTCTTTAATCCATCTATAACATAACATATAACTAAGTAACTAAGGGTGACATAAGTGTAATAAAACAACCATTACAAGTTTTATAAAATAGTTTCTCTTTAAATTGCATAATTCAAAAACATCTTTCAAAATATATAATTCAAAAGCTTTTGTATGAGAAAAAAATTATATAATACAAAATATTTTTTTTCTTTAATCCATCTATAACATAACATATAACTAAGTAACTAAGGGTGACATAAGTGTAATAAAACAACCATTACAAGATGACAGAAATACTAATAATTTGATCTTTTTAACTATCCTATGTGAGCACATGAAAACTATGGGATTGGAGTAATGACTCGTTTCTATGGACCAAAAGCAAAACAAACATTTTCTAGTGAATTGCTCTAAAAAATAAATAAGGATAAACCAAGTTCTGCATATTTATTAAAAATATTGGTTAAATTTATGATTGAGTACAAGTGTATAACTTGATTTTCTTTTTGACTAAGTTCCAAAATATCTCCTACAATATTTGAATGAAAATTTGACGCAGACGCTGTGTGGTCACAAAATCCATCTTTCAGGATTAAAATAATAATATTTGGACAGTAAAAGTCATGTTCTATAATATAAATCATTATCAAATATGAAATTTAAATTTAAATTGAAAAACATATTTTTTCGGATCAAATTTAACATTTCAATTAATAATGTTCGAATAAAGGATGAGTCGCTATGTTTAATTTATGAAATTTTGGAGTAAAAATAAAATTATGTAAATAGAAGGAATAAATAAATAAAATATTATTTTCAAATATAAAAAAAAAAAAACTTAATTAACTGACGTACAAGATAACAATCATGGTTCTAAATAGAACATTATCCGATAGAACATTATTTACTCCACCAACAACTTGGTTTTACAAAATACACAGTTTTTCAAGATAGTTGAAAAGTGTCGCACTTGGAGAAGGCATCAAAAAGTTGTTTATTAGATCTTATTGACACAACTATGACGTGAGTTGCCATTAAATATTAGTTTTTGTTTAATAAAGTCAATGCAATACTTTATCATTTAATTGAGGTGTATATAAATTTTTGTATCTCATTATTTATTTCCAAGTTGATATTAGCATGTTTATTAGCAAAAATAATTTATTAAAATGTGATTTTACCTCCCCCATTTGATGATGTACTTGGACAGAGTTTTCGAGCTTTTGTATTAAATAATTTAGTCCTCTTTTTTTTTTTTTTTTTTTTTTTTTTATTTTTTTTTTTTTTTTTTTTTTTTTTATATATATAAATTTGATGTTTCCTAACTTTAAAAGACACAGTTAACGTGTTTTTAAAATAATATTATATATAGAAGAGTAGAGATTAAAAATAATATTTTTCTAATAATTACTTTAAAAGTTATATTTACAACAATTTTAAATTACTTTATAGCATAAAAATATCTGAATTGACAGTAAATGAAAATTAAACTATAGTTCCTTTATAAAAATTATTTTTTCATTTAAAAAAATTGATATGTAAAGATTCGTCTTAAATATTAAAGGTTTTCAATTTTATTTTAATCTCAACAAAAAAGTATAATTTTCATCCGTAGAACATAAAATGTATTGTTTTCTCTTTAATATTTGACTTTAGCCTCTATATTATATCTGAATCATATTCCCCCAATAAATAAATTGTTGTTGAATTTTTCATTTTCTTCAAGATATTGACAAATCAAATCAAATCAAATAAATTAAATTTTCCTTTATTCAAAATTCACTCGCCACATCATAAAACTTCACAAAAAAATAGAAAAGAATATCAAAATTTATCATTATAAAATTCTTTAGATATTATCGAGTTTTCACGATTCTTAGAATAGTCCATACTAAACTTTTAAAATGATCTAATATCTCAAATTCATCGTAAACCCATAACTGTTTAAATAAAAAAAATGTTGAAGAAAATAAGTAATAAAAAACAATTTTATGTTTTTAAAGTAAAACGATTTAGTTGGAAAAAAACTCATGAAACCAATATTTATGTAAAGACTACAAAGTATAATCAATACTAAAAAAAATAGGATCATAATTATTTTAATTATGGACTAAAAATATTGTTTATTTGACACCCTTTCACACAACTAGGCATAATAAATGCATCATGCATTTGAAAATGTTGAGTCAAAGTTTAAGATTAATCCTCCTTTGTCACACAACTAGGCATAATAAATGCATCATGCATTTGAAAATGTTGAGTCAAAGTTTAAGATTAATCCTCCTTTGGGACGTGGAACATTTTAGATTCTAGAGGTAGCACAATTCAAAACCTATATGGCGTATATTTCTTATGTTCAAATTAGAAGATTTATATTTAAATGCAGAAACAAGAAAAGTAAGGGAGCAAGAAAGTGACATATATAGAGGACTACATTTGCACATTCTTCATAGCAAATTAAGTTCTTTTTCTCTAATCTTGTACTCTTGCATAATCTTTCTCAGCTGAAACATTGTTCATTTCTAATGGAAAAGGAGGGCACAAGTAAGATTCTGATAATTGGAGGAACAGGGTTTGTGGGAAAGTTCATGGTGGAAGCAAGTGCTAAGGCTGGTCACCCCACCTTTGCCCTGGTTCGAAAATCCACTCTTTCTCATCCATCAAAATCATCCATCATTCAAACATTCAAAACCTTAGGTGTCAACCTGCTTTTGGTACGTAAATATATTTTCTAGGAAAATGTTACATGCATCAATACTTTTTTTCTCCTATTTTTTGGTCAAAGTACTTAAATTAATTGTTTTATTGTGGGTTTGATGTTGTTCATTCTATACACAGGGAGATATACATGATCATGAGAATTTGGTTGACGCGATAAAGAAGGTGGATGTGGTAATATCTCTTGTGAGACACACGCAGTTAACTGATCAATATAAGATCATTGCTGCTATTAAGGAAGCCGGAAATGTTAAGGTACCTCCAAATTTGTTGTTTTTCTCCATGTCTGTACCAAAATATGCACTTTCATGCAAACCAAGATGATAACTTTGTGATTGGAGGTTTCATGAAACTGTCATGTGGTGACATAGCTAATGATGATAATGAAATTTATGAATATAAAATTCTACATATAACGTTTGCCGTAAAAAATGAATTTCCATTTTGACTTTTAGATTGATTTGGCAATAGTTTATTTCAATGTTACCATATCATTGGAAGAAAGTATCGTGGTTGTATTTCTTTGTGACAAACTATATATGTTGGAGTTGTTGTTACATAGTTATTTGTTTGCAGAGGTTCTTTCCTTCAGAGTTCGGAAATGATGTGGCTCGAACTCATGCTGTAGACGAAGGACACAAACTATTTGACACCAAAGTTCAAATTCGTCGAACAATTGAAGCTGAAGGGATTCCCCATACCTATGTGGTGGCCAACCATCTCACTCGACACTGCCTACCCACTTTGTCAGAGCTTCTTGGCATAACATCACCAATTATTGATACTGTTGTTATTCTTGGGGATGGTAACACCAAAGGTACGTAAAAACACTTTTTGCATGGATGGAGTTTGATTTTTCTTTTTTATTTTATCTGGTTTGTTTTCATTCTTTTACACCTGATTTTCATTTGGATTAAAAGCTGATATATCACAAAACTTTTGCTTGATTTACAGTTGTTCATAATACGGAAGAGGATGTTGCCACTTATACCATTAGAAGTGTTGATGATCCAAGAACCTTGAACAAAATTCTGTATGTCCGACCACCAGGTAACACCTTGTCATACAATGAGCTGGTATCTCTCTGGGAGAAGCATCACAGTGAAATTCTTAAGAGAGTCTATGTCTCAGAAGATAAAGTTTTGAAGTGTATTAAAGGTTAGTGAGTCGTGATTAATTAATTGATAATCATTAATTATTTTGCATGTTCGACTTGAAATGGGCTTTTAAATATGTGTTTGTGCTGATAATTGTAATTTGTTGCTCTTGTAGAATCTTCATACCCCATCAACATGGGTCTGTCAATTTTCCACTCTGCATATGTGAAGGGAGATCAAACTAACTTTGAAATTAAGGCTTCATTTGGAGTTGAAGCTTCAATGCTATATCCTGACGTTAAATACACCACTTTAGACGAGTTCTTCCTTCATAATGAAGCTTGCACGCCATTTTACATGAACCAGTTTATACCGGTTGACGATATATAGAATATTGATTAATTGGAAGGAGGGGTGAAAAATCTAGTATATTTATCTGTACGTGTTGGTTTTGCTTAAAGATACATAAAACAGAGTTATATATGTTTTCTTACTGTAAAGCTTAGTTGTCCAAATAAAGAATCAGAGTTAGTGTCTGTCAGATGTCTATTAAAGTATTGTAATAAATAAATGTTTGTAAGTGTTTACTATTGGCTCTTTTTGTGTGGCAAGAGACTACTTCTTTTCCTTCATATTTTATGGCTTTTAATGATTTTATTGACGTGTGCAAAAGGGTGAAAGAGTTTTTATCTTATATCTTAACAACCAAGCTGAAAACAACTCCACGATAAATTTCTATCCTGCTCTACTGTTGTGCAATGTAAGTTTGTATCTAGTTTTATTAACTTCTAGCCAAAATCAGAGAAACAAGGGATTGCCCATTTAGTTTGCTCAACACCGTTATATACCATTGTAACTTGTGCTTAGGAAGAAGTAAAATAAATAAACATAACATGTAGAAAAAGAGAAATTTTGAAGTATTGATGACAGATTTAACGAGACTGCCCTAATATAGAGTATATTCTCATTCTGATTTTGATAATACGACCCTAATCTTATCAATTATGTGTTTCTAAACTATTATATTTCTAAGATTCTTCTTATAATCATTTCTAATATGATCATTTCTAAGTATTTAAATGATACATCCATCCGTTCATTATTATTTAAGCATTTAGTAAATACCGTCAAATCCTTATCATTTATATAACCTTATAGTGTCAACTTGACTTTTATAGAAATTGACTTTCAAGTTAAAAACAATCTCAAAACTTTAAAGTACAACTTTTGTTACCAAGACACATTAGATTTGCGGTTGGCAAAAGAACAATGTGTCATCCGCAAACTACAGCAAATTAACTTCCACACTCTTATTTTCCATCTTAGGCCCTTAAAGAATTCTTATCCTAGATGTTTCTCTAACTAAACTTGCCAAGCCTTTAGTAATTATGATGAACAGAAAGGACGTTAATGGATCACCTTGTTTAAATATCCTTTTAGATTTGAACTTCTTAGTCGGGTTACCAATGACCAAAATCGAAATAGAAACTAAAATAAGTTTTCATCCAATTAATCCTAAAAGTCTAATCGAAATAGTAACAAAACTAAAATAAACTTCTATTCAATTAATCCTAAAAGTCTAATCTATTCATTATGTACGTCAAAACAAATCTCAATTTACTAAATCAAAAAAATCTCAATTTATTAAATTATTAGTCTTTTCAAAATCAACTTTCATTTAACCTTCTTGATCTTATTTTTTTAGATAATCCACCTCAAAATTTTAACCCTTTTAAAGCCTATTTTTATAGATAATAATTTTTTTATAGATAACAATTTTTTTTTTTAAATGGACACTTTGAAAATATCAAAATGTATGAAAGATAAAGGAAAAAGTCATCAAGGTACCGGAAGAAGTCGTTTCAAGAAAAAATCAGATCCTCTTAAAATTTGGGTAAATCTAGATCTAATATTTTACGTTAAAGTATGACTGGAGATTTCTCTTTCTCCTAATTTATATGTGTACTAATATGAAAATTTCCATTTTATTATAAAAAAGATATTTTTGTAATATTTTATATAGAAAATTTGAATTGCAGAATTTAAAAGTTTAAAATAATTTTTAGATTATGTAAAATTTTTAACTTCAATGAGTTAACTTTTTTATAATTTTTTTTTCGTTATTACACATCTCAGAACTCATCCGTGTAATATAAAAGTATTTTTCAAAATATATAATTAAAAAGCTTTTATATAAGAAAAAGAATTTTAAATTATACAATAAAAAATATTTTTTAATCCATCTATAACACAATATATAACTAAGTAGTTAAGGATAATACAAAAATAATAAAACGATTAATTTTTTTAAGTACCTAACACAAGAATAATAAATAAAACAATGACGATAATAAATAATACCAATTTTGATATTTTTAATTATCCTATTGGGGGTATAATAATGACTGTGTTGCATATGGACCAAAAACAAAACAAATATTTTACAGTGAATTGCTAAAAAAAAAAAAAAAATTTTAAATTAAATTATAAAAAAAAAAAAAAAATCGACCAAGTTCTGCATATATATATATATATATATATGTATGATTGAGTGCAAGTGTATAAAATCAACCCTGAACGCTGACAAATATTAAAATTTAAATTGAAAAAATATTTTTTTCGGATCAAATTTAACATTTCAATTAATAATGTTCAAATAAAGGATGAGTGGTTATGTTTAATTTATGAAATTTTGGAGTAAAAATAAAATTTGTAAATAGAATTGATAAATAAATAATTATTTTTCAGATATAAAAGAGCTTAATTAACTGACGTACAAGAAAACAATCATGGTTCTAAATAGAACATTATCCGATAGAATATTATTTGCTGCACATAATGAAGACATCAAAAAATTGTTTTTTACATCTGATTGAGACAGCTCTGACCTAAGTTGCCATTAAATATTAGTTAGTTAGTTTTTGCTTAATGAATGCAATACTTTATCGTTTAATTATGTTTCGTGTCTCACTATTTAATTCCATGTTCATATTAGCATACGTTTGTTTATTCCCAAAAATAATTTATTAAAATGTGATTGTAATTCTCCCATTGATGACCAAGAGTTTTCGAGTTTTTGTATTAAATAATTTAGTCCTGATTTTTGAAAAAAATTGTATAAATATGATGTTTCCTAACTTTAAAAGACACAGTTAACGTGTGTTTTAAAATTTGTTTATCATATTATATATATATATATATATATATATATATATATATATATATATATATATATATATAAAAGAGTACAGATTAAAAATAATATTTTTCTGATAACTACTTTAAAATTTAGATTTAGAATAATTTTAAATTACTTTATAGCATAAAAATACCTGAATTGACAGTGAATGGAAATTAAACTATAGTTCCTTCATAAAAAATAATTTTTAATGTGGAAAATTGGAGATGTAAATCTTCATCTTAAATTATACTTTAGTCCCTTCAATATTAACGGTTTTCAACTTTGTTTTAATGTCAACAAAAAAAAGTATGATTTTCATCGGTAGAACATAAAATGTATTGTTTTCTCTTTAATATTTGACTTTAGCCTCTATATTATATTTGAATCATATTCTCTCAATAAATAAATTAATGTTGAATTTTTCATTTTCTTCAAGATATTTACAAATCAAATCAAATAAATTAGATTTTCCTTTACTCAAAATTCACTCGCCCGATCATAAAAGTTCACAAAAAAAAAAAAAAATTGAAAATTTCTCATTCTAAAATTCTTTAGATTTTTCGAGTTTTCACCATTCTTAGAATAGTCCATACTAAAGTTTTTAAATGATCTAATATCTCAAATTCATAGTAAACCCATAACTATTTAAATAAAAAATGGTTGACGAAAATTAGTAATAACTTTTTTTTATATTTTTAAAGTAAAAAGATTTAGTAGAAAAAAAACTCATGAAACCAATATATATATATATACTACAAAGTATAATCGTTGCTATAAAAATTAGGCTTTCATCAAAATGATCATAATTATTTTAATTATAAACTAAAAAAATTGATTATTTGACATCCTTTCACAAATAGGCATAATAAATGAACCATGCAGTTGAAAATGTTGAGTCAAAATTTAAGATTAATCCTCTTTTTGGGACGTGGAACATTCTAGGTTCTGGAACATTTTAGATTCTAGACCCGGCACAATTCAAAACCTATATGGCGTGTATTTCTAGAAGATTTCAAACGTCGAAGTGTTTTTTAGAACCCCAAGTTTTATTCAACATCAGGCGAAAAAAAGACAAAAGTAGATATAAATACAATGAGTGATATTATTGAAAATATTAAGATGGATGTTTCGAAAAATAATATATATCTTAAAAGAAACACTATTTTTGACATTGTTGATACTCTAATGTCAAAAATTTAACCAAAATGAGATTCAATGGAATATACATAGCAAGGATATGGACGTCTTCAATTAGTTTCTGTAAACGCAAGTTATTTGGCCACCATCATCACCAATAGCAGAACTGAACAGTGGGAAAATGAAATTTTCCCACTTTTTCTCATCTAAATAAACCGAGCAAAGTATGGTTTTGATATTGATATGAATATTGATTCATAAATAGCAAATGGATTTAGGTGTATGGTGTTCTTTAAGCATTCTATTTAATTTGCTGTCATAAAAATAAAATAAAAAACATGCAAAACTATATGAAAATCAATATTAAAATAGTCTTAACTATTTCAAAATAAATAAGTAATTTTCATATCAAGTAGAGTGTTTCATGTATAAATTTGGATTAATATTAATATCTTAACTGTTAAATGTCTAAATTTGGATTATTAGATTAAAGTGATTATTGTTTTTAAAAATTCAAACTAATATCTCTTTTATGACGCGGTAATCAAATTGCAGATAAACATTATTTTATATTCAAATGCAGAAACAAGAAAAGTAAGGAAGCAAGAAAGTGTATATATAAAGGACTCCATTTGCACATTCTTCATAGCAAATTGAGTTGCAAATATATTCCTTCTTTCTAATCTTCTATTCTTGCATAATCTTTCTCTGCTGAAACATTGCTTATTTCCAATGGGAAAGGTGGGCACAAGTAAGATTCTGATAATTGGAGCAACAGGGTTTGTGGGAAAGTTCATGGTGGAAGCAAGTGCTAAGGCTGGTCACCCCACCTTTGCCCTGGTTCGAAAATCCACTCTTTCTCATCCTTCAAAATCATCCATCTTTCAAGCATTCAAAACCTTAGGTGTCAACCTGATTTTGGTACGTAAATATATTTTCTAGGAAATTGTTACATGCATCAACACTTTTTTTGTCCTATTGGTGAAAGTACTTAAGTTAATTGTTTTTTTGTGGATTTGATGTTGTTCATTCTGTACACAGGGAGATATACATGATCATCGGAGTTTGGTTGAGGCGATAAAGAAGGTGGATGTGGTAATATCTATTGTGAGTCACAAGCAGTTAACTGATCAATATAAGATCATTTCTGCTATTAAGGAAGCCGGAAATGTTAAGGTACCCTCAAATTTAGTGTTGCTGTTTTTCTCTATGTTTGCACCAAAATATGCAATTTCATGCAAATCAAGATGATGCTTATGAATTTGTGATTGGAAGTTTCATGAAACTGTCATTGTGACAGCTAATGATGATATGATAATGAAATTTATGAATATAAAAATCTATATATAACGTTTACCATTTGGTTAGGTTTGATACAATAAAAAAATATTTTCCATTTTGACTTTTAGATTGATCTGGCAATAGTTTATTTCAATGTTACCATATCATTGGGAGAAAGTACTGCGGTTGGATTTCTTTGTGACAAACATATATATGTTTGTGTTGTTGTGACATAGTTATTTGTTTGCAGAGGTTCATTCCTTCAGAGTTTGGAAATGATGTGACTCGAACTCATGCTGTAGACGAAGGACACGGGTTATTTGACACTAAAGTTCAAATTCGTCGAACCATTGAGGCTGAAGGAATTCCTCATACCTTTGTGGTGGCCAACTTTTTCACTGGACACTTCCTACCCACTTTGTCAGAGCTTCGTGGCATAACATCACCAATTGATACTGTTGTTATTCTTGGGGATGGTAACACCAAAGGTACGTAAAAGCACTTTTTGCATGGATGAAATTTGATTTTTCTTTTTTATTTTATCTGGTTTGTTTTCATTCTTTTACACCTGATTTTCATTTGGATTAAAAGCTGATAAATCATAAATCTTCGTATTAACTTTTGCTTTATTTACAGTGGTTCTTAATACGGAAGAGGATGTTGCCACTTACACCATTAGAAGTGTTGATGATCCAAGAACCTTGAACAAGATTCTGTATGTCCGACCACCAGGTAACACCTTGTCATACAATGAGCTGGTATCTCTCTGGGAGAAGCATCACAGTGAAATTCTTAAGAGAGTCTATGTCTCAGAAGATAAAGTTTTGAAGTGTATTAAAGGTTAGTGAGTAGTGATTAATTAATTGATAATCATTAATTATAGTGCATGTTCGACTTGAAATGGGCTTTTAAATGTGTTTGGGCTGATAATTGCAATTTGTTGTTTTGTAGAATCTTCATACCCCATCAACATGGGTCTGTCAATTTGCCACTCTGCATATGTGAAGGGAGATCATACTAACTATGAAATTAAGCCTTCATTTGGAGTTGAAGCTTCAATGCTATATCCTGACGTTAAATACACCACTTTAGACGAGTTCTTCCTTCATAATGATGCTTGCACGCCATTTTACTTGAACCAGCTTATACTGGTTGGCGATATATAGAATATTGATTAATTGGAAGGAGGGGTGAAGATTCTAGTATTATCTGTAAGTGTTGGTTTTGCTTTAAGATACATAAAACAGAGTTAGGATATATTTTCTTATTGTAAAGCTTAGTTGTCCAAATAAAGAATCATATAGTTAGTGTCTGTCACATGTCTATTAAAGTCTTGTAATGAAATAAATGTTTGTAAGTGTTTATTATTGCCTCTTTTTTTGTGGCAAGAGACTACTTCTTTTCCTTCATGAATGATTTATTGGTTGAAGCACGATTTTATGGATTTTACTGATTTTATTCACGTGTGCAAAAGGGTGAAAGAGTTCTTATTTTATATCTTAACAACGAAGCTGAAAACAACTCCAAGATAAATTTTTATCCTGCTCCACTGTTGTGCAATGCAGTTTCTATCTAATTTTATGCCAACCATTTAGAAACTTCTAACCAATTTCAGAGTAGACGAAATTGAGAGCAGGCAAGAAACAGACTAAGGCATTGCTTGTGCTTAGAAAGAAGTAAAATAAATAAACATAAACATGTAGAAAAAGGGAAATTTTCAAAGTAAGAACATGTCACTGCACATTTCCCAGCATTCTCAAATAAAGCCTAAACTAGTGTGTCTAAGAATTCACTGATTGTGGTGTATTTCAGATGTGGATACAGTTCTGTACCATTCACACCAGAGGGTGGTTCAATATCAAAGTATGTGTGATCTCCCTTTATGAAAGCAGAATATATGAAGAGCATTTCAAAGTTGGCAGGGTAAGAAGTTCCTGCAATGCGAAAAAGGAAATAAAGGCGTTTGTTAGAATTTTTCCTCTCACTTTTCCCTTTAGAATAAGATTTTGTATGCATATATATTCAGGAAAAGACTTCCATATCCAAAGAAATTATTATATTCCACAACTAGGTCTCGACCTATCTGCACATAATACCAAATTAACTATTATTAAAATTTCTTTATAAATCATAAACTTTAACACTTTAGTCCTACACTATATAATTTCTCATAATATCTATTTGAGTTTCACTTCTTGTATGAGATGATTTATAATGCCACGTATGGTTTTAACTGACAAAGAGATGTATAATTACAAAGTATATACTCTACTGTAACACCTTTTATTTTCTGGAGCAACTCTTCTTCAGAGACATGCAATCTCTCAAGCTTCTTGCCAATCTTAATCTCCCACATTTCAACCAGCTCGTTCAAAGAACAGACGTTTCCTGGGGGTCTCAAATACAACACTTTATTTAAGGTACGAGGGTCGTCAACTGTATTGATAGTGAATGCAGCAACATCACTTTCCTTCATGAAGACACCTGCAAAGAAACCATTGGTGAAAAATTAGTAAATTATTATGATTTGGTACCTAAAGTGTAACTCGGTATCACATTACTCCCTGCAACTGCTAAGATTTCAAATAAATCTCTAAATTTTTAGTTTTGATCCATGACATATATCATGTAAGTCAAGTTTTTTAAACTAAATACAATTGATGAAGTGTACTTTGAGGAATTTACTTAAAATTTCTTAAACTTTAAAAAGTATTACAACACTATTACATTTTCAAAGATTAAAAAAGGTGGTTACTCAATAAACAATCAAGTATCAAGTAAAAGAGTAACAATGGTCTTGATTGATGGAGCATACCTTTTGTATTCCCATCACCATATACAGTGACCTTGTCCCTTGGAGGAGCATCTAAGCCTGGCTGAGCAAGAGAAGGAAGCAAAATCCTCATGAAGAAATTGCATGAGATGATAGTGTGTGGAATGCCTTCAGCCTCCACGAGTCGACGGATTTCAATTTTGGGTGCATAGAAATTATACAAATCATCAAGCTCTGACACGTGAGCCTTGGTAGGATCTGATCCAAATTCAGATGGGATGAATCTCTGAGGCCCAAAATCAATTAACAACAGATTATTTAACACGTTTAACAACTCAAATAACGTAACAAAACTATGCTTAACCCACACAAAGATGGATATTGAGAACTCTGGCTACATACACCAAAGAACAAAAACGAGGAAAAAAAATGTGGTTTTGATCTTTGAATCTGATCAACAAGATTCCAATACTTTAATATCTGATAAATTCGTTTTCTTGAAGTGATAAATTGATACTTAGTTTTTTAAGAACTCATCAAGTTTTTAAAATTAAGAGTGAGCAAACTGCACGTTTTTTAAAGTTTGAAGAACAAATATATAAAAGTACAAGAAAGAACTTTGAGCACGTTGGATTGAAAGTATAAAAATTAAAATACATTTTCTCTAGAAAGGAAAAAGGTTGACTATAACAGCTTTAGAAGCTGCAGAACCTATCAGCTAGTCTTCTAGAAATAAAAGATAGGACAAAAATTGTATACAATTTTATAGGTTATGTTGGTCTTGTTATCCAATTAGAATATTGTAGTTTTATACTGTAAAGTGCATAAGTTTATCTTCCTCAAGATACTCACTTTTTATAATTTTTCTTATGTAGTCTTTGATCTTTTCAGATATTATTATTTAAATTTAACCAGTCATACACTTTTGGATTTGTTAATACCAGAACTTTTCATTATATTAAAGCAAGAATTCATAAATTTAAATAATAAACAAATACTAAAATAAAACATCTAATAAAAACTAAAATGGAAAACATTAACATGAAGGACTAATATGGCTAGCCCCATATTTTTTAAAGGTGACATTCTTTTCACAAATATTTGGTGGTTTATAGAGTCAGAGCTACAGCTTTCAGATACATTTGAGGGAATTAAAATGATAAAATGTTATACTCAATTTTCTTCAAATTTTGTGAACTATTATACCACTCAGCTTATATTACAAAGATAAATGTTTTTCTACAATAATTTGCACAATTAAGAGAAGGATGAAATGTTACAAATGATGCAGAGGAGACAAACATCCACAACAATGTTTTTATGCAAATTTTTCTTGAGTTATTGTATAAAATAAATAATAAATATTTATTACAAAATTCTTCACTAAAAACCACCCTTAACTTTTCACTTTCTCAAATTTGGATTAAACTAGTAAGACCCAAAAACCGATAAATAAACCACAATCAATAAGAATTGGTCAAATAATTAAAAAATCTTAAATTTAACCTACGTTAGAAGTTAACCTTAATAGTACCAAGTTGTTTGATAATTCGGATAAGGATCTTTTGATGCAGACATTGTTTGGCTGCAACGGCACAAATGACCACATCTACTTGGCTCACAGCCTCCGCAATGGTGGTTTCATCTTCCAGCGAACCCTGATCATAAAAATCTCAAATTTCAATTATAAGACTAAGAAATTGAAAGACAAAATAAAACAAATAAGATGAGAGAGACTTTGAGAAGGGTGGCTCCGGCTTGAGAGAGGGAGTGAAGCTTTTGGGCTTTGATAGGGTCAGAGAATGCAGAGTATCTAACAAGAGCAAATGTTGGATGACAAAACTTCAAACTTGCTTCGGCTAAATGGTATCCAAAACTTCGTGTTGCCCCAATTATCAATATTTTGCTCTTTTCCATATTAACTTCCTCTGCTCCTTGTAAAAATCTCAAAATCACCTTCCTTCTCTATCTATATTTATATTCAGGTTTTTAGGTTTATATCTATATTATAATTGTGAATTTGTTGAATTTACTCTTGGTTATAAATATACACTCAAACTAAAGCTAAATAATCTGAGTGAATGTCCTAATAATTTTTTGTTTTCATACTTCTATTATTATTTGACACTAACCAATTACGCTTTGTCTTTATCTTATACATAGAAAAGGAAAAATGATCAAGTTAATTAAAGAAAAAAAAATAAAAGTGAAAAGGAGAAACGACCTCCTTAATCTTGTTAAAACCTCTAAAAGAATCTTTTAAGAAGTATGATCCTTTTAGGATATTGAAAAGAATGACCCAAAAAGTATTGTCAACATGAACTGAGTTCTCCAGACACGAATGAAAAATCAAAGCATTTGCCATATTTTACTTAACATACCCATGAGAATGATAATTATTTTGATTACAACACATGTTCACTTGAATTGCAAAGGGGCATTTGAACTACGTTATGATAACAAACACTTTTAGCATATAATAATGACAATAAAATTTAAACGACTCTAGCTACTAAGATAGATAATTTACTTTTGGGTAAGTATAATTTACTTTCAAGATTTAATCCATAATTAATTTCGAAACTACGAACTTTACTAGTTGCTAGTTAAGACAAATTTTCATTACATTGCCGTTTTCCTTTACGAAGGACAAAAAGCTCCATTCTTTAGCTTATAATATCTATTGCACAATAACAAGCAGAAAGCAAATGAAAAAAAAAAAAAAAATTGGGCCTAGAAAATAAGGCAAAACCATTAATGTGAACTCTGAAGATGGTCATGTATCAATCTGTGTTTATTTAGCCCTCTGTTTTCCCTTTTTGGCAGAGGAGGCCTTCGAAGCTCCTTTGCCCTTTGGACCCTTGCCCTTCCCCTTGGAACCTCCTTTTCCTCCCTTACCCATTCCACGTTTCCTAGCATCCTTCTTCATTCTTCGATCAACAAGGACTTTTCCTTTGCCAGTCTTTACTTGCACACCTTTCTTTGCAACTACATACTCCTTTTTAGGCCTCTTGGGAACAGCCTTTTTATAGAGTTGTTCTATTTGCTTCCTCTTCGAACGATCAGATATCTCTGTCTGATCTGATATGGCATTCGCCTTCTTCCGTACCTTCTCAAGCTTCCTCATTGCATCACGCTTCTTCCGTGCTTTGGCCTCAGCCACCTTCTTTGCAGGTCGAGCATCAATTTCTTTAAATTGCTTTTTCATTGCATTAATTTCCTCTTTCGAAATAGGCTTTATTGGTTGGCGGTGTCTCTTCTCTTCATCTAGAAACCACTTGGGCAATCCCTCGTCATCAAACATGTACTTGTTATATGCATCATCCAATATCTGCTCCCGTTGTTTTTTGCTCATCATCTTCTTTGCATAAGCCAATATCTCAGCTTTGGTTTCGACATCTTCCTCTGACTCATCAGAGGACGAATCATCACTTGAATCTGTGGCAGGCGCAGGAACTATTTCAAAATCATCTGCTGTCTTGGATGATGCTTGAGGTTGAGGGTGATCAACCACTGCTGGAGCTGCTGCTTTATTTTCTTTTACCTTTTTGGCAATGGATGTCTTCTCCTTAGGCCCATCATCTATATCCATTTCATCGTTACTCTCATCCTTCTCAAAGTCTCCTTGCTCTGCAGCTTCAGCAAAGACATCCTGACTAAACCACTTTTTCATGATCTCTTCTTGGGTGAGTTCTGCACCGTCATTAAGTGGAACCATCAATGGATTTGCCTCTTGCTCACCCTGATCTTCATCGGAATCATACTTAGATTGAACAATATCTTCGTCCTCACCGCCCTATACAGCCAAAAAGTCAGGATCTACATGTTAAAGAATTCAATGGTTCTAAACAAAAAAAAAAAAAAAAAAAAAAAAAAAAAACATCATTCCATGCTCGTAAACAATAAACTAACATATTTGACATCACAAAAATACATTCCTAGAGAGATTCAACTAGGAACTAGAGGGCAAAATACACAAAAACATATGTTCATATTAGCAGAAAGCTTCATAGTGGACCCTGAAAGTTTGTTTCGATGTAAGAAATGGGCAGGGGAATAAATTAATGGACACATGAAATAAAAGAGTGTGGATTATCTAATGGTGTTCCCTCCCTCCTGGTGTTCAAATATTACAATCTCAAATATTTTGGGAGCGATCCAAAAGGTTCGGAAAAGTAAATATGGAAGGATTTTCAAGAATCGCATTATAATCTCAGTTCTCAATCTCGGAATGTATAAACCTCTACCAGGGTGAACGTTTACGTACGCAAAACCATGAAAAAGAGTAATGCCTACCTCCAAAAGTTGGGCCTCTGCATCATAGGATTTTTTAATTCGCTTCCGCTGCTTTGTACTTCCTTCCTTTCTGATGACAAACTTCTCATAAGCTTTATCCAACAAATCTTCCATTTGGTCATTGTATCTGATATCAGTATAACATTGATTAAAAATCATCACAGATTTTTAAGGAAAATTTAGTGTAAACGCTAATATAACAGAGTATGAGCAACTATAAAAAGAACTGGTCATTCACCTTTTACGCTCCTCATCAGAGTCTTCCAAGTCACTGGATGAACGCTCTGGGGCTTCATGGATTTCTTCATTATCACTATCTTCTACTTCACCCTCGTCGCCTTCATACTCAGTGTTGTCAACAGCTACCAGATCTTTCTTACCCTAAAAGCCCAAGAAAGAATGAACCCATTACAAAATGTAAGAGGTGTCCTTAATCTGTTTTTTCAATATGAAGGAAGGGATACAGATTACATTTGCGGACAGAAAAATAAATATGTAACTCTAAAAGTCTGTTTTCTGTACATGTGCCCATATAGAGTTGAAGGATTAGTAAGTACTGCTTAAATGTTGCGCAACATGAGTAATCTGATACTATTCTAGACCTTTACAAGGGAAAGGTATAAATCAAGCAAAAACCTGTACTTTTTGGGAGCTCTAAAGAGAAAAAGAAGAGTTTAAGATGAAAAAACAGTTGATGCTCTTCAACAGGTTATATCATTTTTCAAACCAAGAGAAGTGAGAAAAAGATTAAAGCAAACCTTCATAGAGGAAAGTGAAAACAACTCCTGATCTACATAACCATCCTCTGTTGCATCTATTTGCATGCCTGTTGCTTTTCGTGCCTTGTCCTGTAAGATTCAAATCATTAAAACAATGAATCAGCTTGATCTCATCCACTTGAAAAAGAAATGAATAGAAAATAGAGCTTAAATGTCACGACATTGGATTAAAATTTGTTTATAGACCGCTGTAATTAATGAATTTATTTGTCAGACTAAACATCATCTATTATTTTGTAAAAAATCGTATCATTATTCTGCAAATAAACAGTAACCAATGCGATCAATGGCAGAAGGCCAAATTTCCACCATAAAAGCACTCCATTGTGGACCAAGGCAGGCCTACCTTCACAAATTGCCTATGGAGGATAAGGGGTAAAAAACACAACGTCGTAGCATTATGGTGGTCCTATAATAGCTATTTAACAACATTGATATTAACAAAGACGTTGCAAGATTCCAAAAGCTGTTCATGACATGTGCATATCCAATAACAACAAAATCAGTGAAAGTTAAGAGCTACAAACAAAACCTTGGCTCTTCTTTTAGCAAGAAGCTTCTTTGCACGTTTCTTCTTGCGGTCCATCACATTGGTCAGCTCCTCCATTTCATTGAGTAATCTATCTTCTTCATCCACCTTCTGCTCATTTCCTGTCTGTTCTTTAGTGGTAGGATCAGGCTTTTGAGTTGGTGAAAGAGCTTTTCTAATGTGAATCCTCCACCTACATGTGACAAATAACATCAAACCCTCACATAGAAGGGGAGAAATAATAGTATGAAACTTTTTTTTATAAAATCCACCAAATATCAGAGTGAAATTCAAATGATGTAGTTACTTTAGAAGATGCTTGAAATCTTGCTTCCCCAAAACCCTTAAATCATCGCAGAGAGATTTGACCTGCAAAAACAACCACATTAAAAGCACTAAAATTAACAATGCTGATTTTGTCTAAATCTCCACTGATTACAGAAAATGCACGATTACATCTCCATATTTTTCAAACAAAATACCTCTTCAGTGGTTTGCTCATGATCCTTGATTGGTAAATCATCAGCATCGGTAAAGGTTATAGAAGTGACTGAACCAAGGATCTCCAGAGGAGAATCTGACCAAATGAAATTTGAAGCTGAAGACATCTTCCTTAAAGTAGTGTTTCCATCTTCATAGCTGCAGTAGTGAAGAAGTTAGCAAACAAGTCTACAGTAAGTACCGGACTACGTTTGGAGCACAAAACCAAAATTAAAAGGCGAGAAATAAAGAGGGACGGGAAACAATAGAAGTGTGCTATTTGTATATAAAATCAGCTCAAGTAGCTAATAAACTGCCAAGTTTTTCACATTCCTAGTGTTCTCAGTTTATCAGGATGTCTTACCAATCCTTCGAAAATAATTAGTTATGCAAGACCAAGCCTTACAATGATTTTAAAAAGGTAACTCACAAAAAAGAAAACATTAAAAGTCAAACCAAGCCTTGCAATGGAGTAGCTAATAAACTACCAAATTTTTAACAGTCCTAGGGTTCTCTGTTGATCAGAATGCCTTAACTATCCTTCAAAAATAATTTGATATGCAAGACCAAGCCTCGCAATTAAAAAGGTAACTCACAAAAAAGCAAACATATTAAAAGTCAAATCAAGCAGTAGTTACCCGTCACGATGCCTTTTCTGCTTAGTATCTCTAAGTACATCCACCACCTGCACAGATGATTCAAATCACCAAAGAAACTAAGCCTAACCACAGAGGAACAAAAACAAAAATTCCCAACCCAGTACGCACGAAAACAAACAGATTGATTACCTTAGGCTGCGGTTCCACAGACCCCTGAAAGAGATGCTTCACATCAAGAAGTCGCGGATCAATCTTGGCAGGAGCCTTGTACCTAAGCCCCAAAACATATATCTCAGCAGATTCAGATCGACTAGCCGCAGGTTTATCCACCTCAACCTTCTCAAACAACTGAGACACAAAAATCCACAAACAAAATCTCAACAACTCCACCAAACAGCCCAAAATCACAAACACAATTGTTTTTCAATTATAAAAACCATCGCATCACCTGCTTCAAGCAATACACCACAGAGCTATAATCTTGCGACCTGAAAATCTATCACGCACAACAAAGCAGCAATAAATAATAATTACAATAACAACAATTATGATGATAAGAATAAGAATAAGAAACAGAAGAATGATTACTTTGGTGACAAAGATACCGTTGGGCGCCAAGAACTGAGTGGCTAATCTGACAGCATCGATGACGAGGGCGTTCTGGCTCATGGCTTCCTGAGCCCAGGCGCCGCCGACATTGGGAGAACCGTCGTGCAAAATGACGTCAAAGGCGCGGCATCCGTGCTGGTCCATGAGCTTCTTGATGCGGGACTTGCATTCTGTTTTGGTGATGTCTTCCTGGATGGCGATGGCGCCGCGGATGGGGGCAATGGGCGCCAGGTCGACGCCGATGACGAGGTGGTCTACGGGGACGCGCTGCACGGCCACCTGCATCCAGCCGCCGGGGGCGGCGCAGAGGTCGAGGACGGCGCGTGCGGACTCGAGGAATTGGAACTTGGAATTGAGTTGGACGAGCTTCCATGAAGCTCGAGACCTGTAACCATGCTCTTTGGCTAAGTGATAGTACTTATCCAAACGGTGCTTCCCCTTCGCTTTCCCCATTGATGCACCGCACTGCAACTACGGGTTTTTGTTAGGGTTTTGGGAAAGAACAGACACTCTTCCAATGTATTCAACGTTATATCCGACCGAGAAGGTCTGGTTTTTTATTATTGGGCTGAAATTTAAGGTGAAATGGCCCGGAACGAATTTTTGGCCTACTATAATTTATTTAATCTAAATTTCGTGCAGGGCCGAAAATGTCGTTAGATAAATATATCATATCTAAAGTTTGGATCAAAGTTTTTATTTGAAGTTTAAATAATGACAATTGCTTCATGCTTCCCCCTTCATGCACCTTTTCATTTGTTTCCTACACCCGTCAAAGAAATGAAATACCTGATGTGTCCCTGTGGAATATGTAAAGGGCACCTACTCATTTGCTTCCTACACCCCCATCAAAGAAAGGAAATACCTGATATGGCCCTGTGGAATGTGTAAAGGAAGTGGGGTTTTTGGGGCAGCCACTCTTCAATTTTTACAGAGGTGGTCGTCGTTGAAGGTGTTTCCTGAAGCTGTCTGATCATGTGTGCATTCATTGAGTATGGTTCCTTCTGTTACTTGCGTTTTCATGATTTGAAGGGTTATGGGAAGTTGTTTGGTTTGATTTTTAGCGGTGAAGTTTACTAGGTTGAACGGGGTTGTTTTACGACAGTTTGAGACAGGTTCTTGATGGTTTGTAGAGTTTTTCGAAGGTGGTGATGTTAGAATACAGAAGTCACGATTGCGGGTTTTTTCATTATTGTTGTTATATTGAAAAATACAATCCAGAATATACTTCCGAAAAAATGTTCCAAATTTCAAATTCTAGAATTGATTTTATTACTTTTTGAATGCCAATTTCAAAAGCTATTTTTCACGTCCAAAATTCATTCCGTAATGTTAATTTTAGAATTCTTTTCTGAAACCCGATTTCTGAAAAAAACGTTTTCCCTACTTCACACAAAACCTGCAAAAAAATACCCCAACATACCTCAACCGGCCCACCTTCTCCTACCTCTCAACACCACCGCTTGCCGAAAAAATACCATCGTCAACGCTCAAAAACGCTGAAATTCTCACTGAACTGTTGCATCTTCTCATTTCAAATAACTTGACAAGTGCATGAGTGATATTTTAAAAATATGATGGGGTGCAGGAAGCAAATAATCTCATACATAATTCGCACTTTTTCAAACATAAAAAACGTAAACCATTTCTCTCCAAAATTCTAATCTTCGTGATAAGCTTTTGACAGAGACAACATAACATATTGCAACAAAAAAAAAAGCAAGAGAAAACTTGTGTGCTAATTTAACAATGATGGATTTATATTCTATAAAAAATCATTAATTGAACAATAATGGATCTACGTAACAGCTTGCAACTATTAAAATGTTAATATTTGAATGAGCTATGTTTAGACCGTTTCAAAAGCTGCAGCGAAAAATAATACAAGGCCGCACGTAGACATAAATAGAATTTAATTTTGAATGGAGAAAAAATACACAAGTAGAGATATTGTCAAACTGTCAATAGTTCATCTTACAACCTTATAAGACGCATGAAAAAGGCAAATAGTTTTTCCCTAAACAGGAGAAAAATGAGTGCTTTACGAAGTTTGTCTTCAAATCATGGTCTGCAGCATCGCAATACAATCTAGATTTGCGATGAAATCTAAAACTGAATCAAATACTAATGTATATCCACATTGACGTTCAAAGCCAGTATTAGAATGTCTTCTGAGTGGAACATAATATTTCTGTAACTGCATATTGGCATCCGTCATACTCTGACTACAAATTCCTTCAAATTAAAGGGAAAAATCTACCCTGGATGTTCACAAAACCTAACTATGAGATTTTCATTTTCAAGTCGCAACAAAACCAAGCTTCAGTCTGCACGACTGCCACTGCTACTTGCAGCGGATCTTTTGCCAGTATACTTCTGCAGCACATTAAAACAAAATACATTACTATCATTCAGTTCAAAGATACAGATAAAGTAAATTTTGCTTGTACTGGACAAAATGTGCAAAACGAATTCCAGGGGCACAAAGTAAAATGATGAGAGCCAATTTAAGCGTAAGGTTACCTGCTTTCCAATGTTGAATGGTATGTATTTGTATTTGATCATGTGTGCAATTTGGCGCCTCATAGTAAGGACAAACAGAACAACCCAATAACAGAGTAATATTGGCCAGAACACAGGAACATCAAACACAGAAAAGAAAGTCATCACAAATGCTATGCAGAAAGCCTTTGTGAAAGAATACCTGCAGCCAACAACAACTCAAATCATTATCCTCATCCATCAATGGAGATTTCTTTAAACTGTTTCCAACAGACACAAGTAGGCTTTAGCATGCTAATATATCACTATTGTAAATAACATTACTTGTTAAACAAATATAAAGGGATGAGCATAAATAGCACCACCCTCTCTCGAGAAAGCATAATTAAACAAATCAACTCACGCGGACCATACTCATCTATGAAGTTATCCCAGTTATACAATATCAATCATCAATGAGATACGTTTTACTCCATATAACTCAGTTTTCAAAAAGGGCAAGGGGATATTCACATATTTTGTTATGTAATAATAGTTCCCTAATAAAATTTAGTCATCTAAATTTTTAAAACTAAGTCTTTGAGGAAGTGTGAAATTTGTCAGGTCAAATAGTTATGTATTTAAAAGTTTAAAAACATGTAAGTGATTATTGAGACAAAGAGAATTTTGAAAATGACAATCGGATTAATTAAAGAAACAATTCCAGAGAAAAAAATTTGAAATCTTAAAAGATAAACCAGCACAATAAGATTAAGGTTGAAAAACCAACACAGCCAAATTGTAATATGCATCATGCAACAGATATGTTCAAAAGTTTCCAATATGACTGATCACACCAGGAAGTTAAGTAAGACATGAAAGATAAGCAACAGTTTGTTCAATAGAGAATAATATAAATAGAAAATTCTTTATTCATGTACGTTTTAAAAAGATAAAATATTGTTGATATGCAATTATCAGCTTCTGTATGCAATGCTAATGACTAAAAGCTTGCAGCAAAATGTCTGCGGCAATTAACTGATATTGAATAATTAAATGCAGTCGCCACTGGGGACAACTAGTTAATTTTTTTGTCCTTCCCAAACACATTGTGTTATTTTCTGCATAACAATATTTTCTGACAAGGCAAATGAAAAAATTAGAGAAACATTTTCATCATAGCTATTACCTCTGTAAAGTTTACATTACATCTATAAAGCTTATTGGTGCCACATGAAATACAGAAATGACTCGGAGTCATATTCAAAAAGTCGAAATGACAAAATGAACATTATAAATATTACAAGTCAAATTTGACTGATAAAAAGACGAATGAATATGGACAAGTAAAGAGACATTGAGCAACAAGTCGGCAAATACAAAGGAGGATTTCATACCAAACTATTGACATGAACCTCAGATTCGATCCAAGTTTTCTTTAAAGAGATTGATTTAAAATTATTAAAGCAGGTTTTGAGACAGTAAATGACAATGTTCATGTTTCTATTTTACGAAAATTTTAACTACCATACTACACCACCCAGACAAAAAAAAATCTTAAATTACCAGAACTTAAACTCAGGCAGTCGGCGGATGAACGGTTTGAACTCGTCAGAACCTTTAGTAGGCAGCAAAGGTCCATCAGAGGACTCCACCTCAGGATCAACCAACGGTGACAGAAACCCAATCAAGAGATTCAGCAGGTAGATTCCCAATCCATAAGACACAATGTAAAATCCCTGGACATAAAAAACCCGCAAAACAAAAATCCCCACAACAACCAGACTCCCAATCCACCTATACGTAGCGTGTGGCGTGGATTTATCCAGATAATATTGAAATAGCTTCGCAAATTCCTGCCACCATTGGTTCACGGGTGCAGCAGCCGAGGCACTGCTGCCTCCAGTTCCTTCCATTCAACTCACAATCTGCAAACAAAAAATTCAACTCACAATCTGCAAACAAAAAACCATACACGAAGGCTCACAATCAACCAATTCGTTCAAAAATCTGACAAACATAAACATAAAATAGAACAACACGCCATTTAACTTTGCACAACCAGACATGCACGAATCAAACGACCCTAAAATCACTTGCATAACAATAAATGTGTAGTTTATAAAGCAGATGTTCACACATTCTAATAATGGTCATGTTTAGTTTACATAGATTCCGATTAGAAGAATTACAGCAGAGAAAACCAGCGTCGGTTTCATGGTGCGAATCGAGATCTATGGTATTTGCAGAATCTGAAAACCCTAAAATTTTGGAGAATGGAAATGGAAACTGCAAATAGAAAATTGAAAAAAAAAATGAGAGAATAAGATGCATCCAAGAAGAGGAGCTGACCTGGGAGGACAATTTGGATCTCGAAAACGAATCGAAGAGAGGATCGAATTGATGGATGACGAAACCCGAGCGTCGCAGATCTACAACGCCATGAGAATTCGGGTTTCTAGTTTTAGTTTTTTTTTGTTTATTTTTTAAATATTTCCGTCGTTTATAGACTTTTATATTTTTTGTGTGTGACGATAATAGTTCGGCGGAATCTTTATCGGCATATCTGGTTTTGAAGGGAGTTTTATTTTACTTTAAATTTTGTCTGAAAGGAATGGCCATTTCATTGATATATTATTTCATTTTAATTTTGATTCGCAGTGAAAACATATTTTTTTTATTATTCAAATTCACCTCACCTCCATATATTATTTAAATTTCATTTTAATTTTTTAGTAATTTTTTAAAATTATTAAATAAATAGTGGGAGTATTTATTTTCTGTGGTACATTTATTAACTCAATAAATGAAGGACATTGATATTAGGGGTGGCCTTGGCCATGTGATTCAGTTTTTAACATTTTTGAGCTTGGTGCACTCATGACATATTTATTGCTGTGGGGTAGTTGGGTAGGGTTTAACATAGTATTATAATGTTTTTTTCAATTTTTTTTATATTTTAAAATATTTCATTTATATTGGTGTGAATTTCCTTTAATTTTCAGTATTTCCTTTAATTTTTATGAAAGATTTTTCGATATGAACTTATGTATTAAATTCTGTAAATTGGTGGTATGTGTTAAATTCTATAAATTGATCTTGAATCTTCACAAATATTTTTACACAAATGAACATGTTTAAAATTTTTAAGAAAACAGTAAACAATTATATATATATATATATATATATGGATTTATGTGGATATTTATCTGGTTCAACCCAGTACTAAGATAATATATTTATAGAACATAACTTCTAATTAGGTATAACCCCCTAATAACTATTCAATAGTTTTTTAAAAAAAATAATAATTCTTGATAATGATCTTCATCATTAATGGCATTCATTTTTAAATGAAATTTGCATTTAAGGGTTATAATAATGTTATAATAGTGAGGGACATTATTTCTATACTCAAAATAAAACTACTACTCATAACTTGTATGATAATACTTTTTTAAAGCTTTCCAAATTTTATATTATATTTATCATTTTCATAAATTATAAATTTACATATATCATTTTCATTTTGATAATTTTATATTTTATTGACATCAAAAATTGTCAAAAAAAAAATCTAATTCTTAATTTAAATATTATAAATATGATATTGTAACTAAATTTTGGAAGTATGTAACATGTTTAGAGTTTTGGATGGTTTAAAAAAAAAATATGAATAATTTTAAATATTGAACTGTTTTGAATTTAAGATAATTTGACGTGCACAACTAGTTCATATAATCTATTTCAGTAAAGATTATTTTTGTATAATTTTTTTCATACGAGAGATTGTTGATCACTTTCTACATATTAATCTTAAGATTCTATATCACAGTATTAAAGACATTTCTATAAAAGTTAAAATCACTCATTCTTAAAATTGTTTCTAAAAATATATGTTTGACATTAAAAAAACTTCTTCCCTGTTTAAATATAAAAGTTACTTTTAAGATATTATAATTATTAGCTTAATCACCTTCTCAAACTACTCGCATCCATAATCTCTAAATTTAAATGACGTATATTATTTTTCGATAAATGAATAACAAATTATAAAATAGTTGAATTTAATTATAACATCACATGTCAAATATATGCTGAAATAACTAAAATACTAACAAAAGATATAATTGTGTTATAGAGTCACAGTATATAAACAAATGAGTTAATAAAAAAAAAAAAAAAAACTTTCAACCGTAAGTGATAAATATCATGTTATTTAGTTGAAGTAAAACTTTTAAATATTTATTGAATTTGGATTTAGTTTTCACTTCCTTCTTTTTGGATCCTGACAACGAAGTCATAATTATTGATTTTGCACTACCTAAATATTCAACAGGCTAAATTATCATCCTATTGTTCTTTTAAATATAAGTTTTTAAGTTTGATTTTTATTCGCACCTAGTCATTTTAATTAAATACAAAACTAATACTTTTATTTGTCATGCAAATAACATATTTCCTTTTCCATTTTTATTCCATTACATCGTAAACTTTCAAAGGCACAATAATATTGTACCATGCACACAAAATTAGAGAATTACGGAAAAAGGTACACTATATACGCTTTACTGACGTGACCGACATGAAAATGACACCTTACGATACCAAATACAAATAAATTATCACAAAATTAATTAAATCACGTTATTACAAAAACAGAGATAAAATAAGTAAAAATGATAATAATGTAGTTTGGTTGGGTGCAGGTTTTGTTTCTTGTTTAAATTAATATAATTTTTGTTGAAGACAGTTGTTTATTGTACTATACAAATTACTTTATATACTAAATTAATTTTTAATATAATCATAATTATTTTATTATTTTTATTTTAAAATTTATATATTAAATAATTTTTTTCACATATTTACAAATATTTTTATTATATATAGATAGTTTTAACTGCACAATAAATATAGAGAATTATTTATTATATAATATAAATTTTTGTTTTTTAATTAATTAAATGTTAATTATTATTTTATTTTTCAATTGAGATATTTTATTATTAAGATATTTATAATTTTAATATGTTAAGATGATATATTTATAACTTTTAGTTTGTTAATATTTCTTTTTATTATATTTATTAAGAAATTAAGAAACCTTTGATTCAATTGAGTGTGGCAGAGAAAAAAAATTATAATAAATAAATTTTAAAATAAAAATAGAAAAGACATTTTTGATATTTTAATAATTTATTAAGTATATAAAGCAGTTTGAATGGTTAGATTAGGGTTTTTATCACATACTAGTATCATGCCTCAACTAGGGACAAAACAAATTATTTTTTATTGTTAATAAATAAATTAAAATAATTCATACAATAAAAAATTCCAATGACAAAAGTAAATATTTAAATGTAATAAATGTTTATACATATGAGAGAGAATAGATTAATTAAAATTAAATCAATTCAATTTAAAAATTAAGTTGAAAAATTAAACTTTTTTTGGTTTTGTTTTCTTCTTATCTAAGGATTTAAAACTAACTCAAACAAAGTTGTAAAATAATTATATTTATTATTTTTCAGTTGTATGATGTTAATAATTTATTGAAATGCACGGGAGAAAGGATAAAACTTAACATTCTCCAAGCTCTTCTCACTTAACATGTTCACCACCAATACTTCTTGTTTATTCTCGGTTTTCTTTTATAGTTGTCAAAAATTTAGTTAAACTTGTTAAATACAAATTCAATCATTTCTATAACTTCACTATATATCAAGAATTGAGATCTTAGTTCATAGTAAATGACTGTTTTATATTTTCTTAAAAATACTACTCTAATTATAATCTGAACACTATAATATATAATAAAATTTTTTAAATTGTCAGTGAATAATAATAAACATTATAAATGATATATTAATTTTAATGATTAAAAAAATAATAATAGTTAACAAGTATTATAATTAATATTTATGTTTATATTAAAAAATATAATTAATTTTATAAACATTATCTTGCAGAGACTATTTTATTAAATATTAATTAAAATTATAAACTATATTTTATCAAATATATAATTAAAATTATACAATATGCCACAAATTTTCTTTACAAAAGATTAAACTTTTTTGAAAAAAAAAAGTTTATCTCTTTTGTAAAATATCTTACTCAATTAATTAAATCTAAATATTTATTATACTTTTATTAAAATATTCAATATAAATTTTTATATTTATTTATTCAAGTAATTAAAAGTATCTTTTACCATGACAAATCGTAATCAAAAGAATTTCCTATAACTTCTTACTGTGATATTCCATTTTTTATATGAGGTAATAAGATCGCTTTTGGTTGAGATTTATGTTATGGTAATTTTACTCTAGAAGTCATGTTCCAGTTTTTATATGAGTTGATAAGATTGTTTTTTTGCTTAAAATTCATGTTATAGTAATTTTATTCTAAAAGTTAATAATAAATATAATCATTTTCTATATAGGTCAAAACTATGTAATGTTACTCTCACTTGATTAATTATGTAGTCATAATCAATTTTTGAATGTTAAATCAAATATGTAAACATTTATCTAAATTTTTATTAATTAATACTCTTATATGATTTTGGAATATAACATTCAATCAAACATAATTACAGTTATTTAATAGCATGTGCTCTATTGTTTTAGTATATTACTTCTTAAATTTATTTAAATAAGAAAATTTCAATCCTTTTGCAATTTTTATACATACTAAAGGAGCATTCTAATGTATTAATAAAAAAAAAATGAAGTTATCTTTCTCATCTTGTAAATGATAAAGACTTCTTCTATAAATTCATCTTACAATAAATATAAAAAGCCTATCTATATCGTACCAACAACAAACACATTTGATATAATTACCTATATAATGTAACATGTGTATACTCACAGTTACTATCAACATTGTAATGTAATGATCTTGAAAAAATATTTACTTTCTAAAATTAAATATAAACACAAAGTATTTAATTTGTGAAATTAAATAATAAATATACCATTTAAATATATCAATGACATCCTTTTAATTATTTAAAGGAATTGTACAATGTGTAACATTAATGACCAGAAAGTAATACTTTGTAATGACAACATTCTAATATATTCTACATGTAGAGTGACCTGGCCAACTTTTATAATTAGCTTAAAAATAAAATATTAAAAAGACAACATAAATATACATTATTTTTCTAATGAGAACCATTTTTAATTTCTTTAAACACAAGGTAAAAGAAGTATCATTTATGTGAATACATAAATAACAACAAAAACACTTAATATAATCTTCAATACAAACATTGTGTAATTAGAACTCAATGTATTCAAATGTAAATTTTCTTTAGTATTTAGTCTATAGAATAACTAATTATCACCCTACAACATTTTTTTTGAACTTATAAGTTGTTCCTTTATATAACCAAACATTTAAACAACCATGCCTAATTATTAGAAATTACATTAGAAAAACAAAATCTATATTTAGAAACTATATATAGGTATATTAAGAGAGAAATTTCAGAGTATTATAGTTCTCCCAGTCTTTTAAGATTTTTTTTTCCTAAAATTCATTTAACCCTAAATATATGTCAATAATGTTTCTTAATCTTGTTTTTTGAGTCTGAGTTTCCATTTCCCGCGATTTTGGTGTCACTGAACAAAATTCCTTTAAACTAAAGAATTTAATCATGATTGATACTTGGTAAAATACTTTTCACTAATAACTATCTACTTATTACATTTCAATATTCACCTAACACACACAAAAATTAAGAATTAAATTTGACTGTTAAAAAAAAAGAGAAATTAAGGTGTTATAATATTCATTCAAATTAAAAATTACACATATAGAATATAATAAATGATAATGTAGATATTGCATTTAAATAAATTGTTTAAATTTAGTGTAAATATTAAATTTAACTTATTAAAATAAAATTTTGTAACAAAACGCGTCCACGGGTTTTTACTAATATTTAATATAAATTTTAATGTTTCAAATTATGTCACTTATAATATTATATTATTTGAGATAATATTTAAATATTATAGTTATTTTTTTTTCGGTTACGAATAACTAAATTTTATATTATTAATGATTGTTTGTTTTTAACCATTATGATGTATAATGGAGTTCATAGTAATATTAAATTTCTTAAAGAAATTATGAAGACAAGTTGCGTACATTAATGGTGTGTGTACATGTATTCAATTCTTTTTTTATAATATTAACATAAACACACACATGTATACAGAACAAAACCACGTGTAACATATTGTTACACCAAGTAATTTTCAGAAGTTTACTAGTTTACTACTTTCACAATGGATGGTCAAGAATAAATTAATGTTTGATTTTTGTTATGAAAAGTGATATTTGTGGTATTTTTATTTACAGTTGGGATAACAAAATTATAAATTATGAATTTATGTAAGTCATCAAACTCTCTATACTTAATGGATTATTATAATTCAGAATTTCTTAGCTCTATTATTATCTATAATACAACAGTGGAGTAGCTTTGAGAAAGAAAGAAGAAGAAAAACAACAGGAAACTATTATTACAAAAAAAGTCACTATTTACACAAGAGTATATATATATATATATATATATATATATATATATATATATATATATATATATATATATATATATATATATATAAAGCAAATAGAAAAAAACCAAGATACAAAAATGTTACGTGTATATGTATGCTAAGTAATATTACGTAATATTTCTTTAAATACATTGGTGGTTTCAAAACAACTATCGATTTACTCTATTTACTCTTAAGCATTCGAAACAGAGTGAGAAAAAGACTTCGTTAATCATCTTCAATTTCGTCGGAAGATAAATCAAGCGAAAAAGTTTTCGCTAAACTCGTTCACTAACAAAGTGAATGTCTAGTTCAAAATATTTTGATTTGGTATGCATAATTTACAGCAAGAAGAACAACATTAAATACAGTAGTAGAAAAAGATATGGCCATGAAGAGAAAAAAAAAGTTGTAATAGCATGTTTGGAAACAAGAAACTAAACAAAGAAAGAAAGAAAATTTGAAAACTATTACTACACAAAACCTACCGTGTACAATAGAGCAAAACATAAACCCAAAACATGCGTGCTGGGTAACACAAAAAACTACTTAATAATAAGCATTAGTCTTACCCTAATTATTAAGTTGATTATAAATATTGATTGTCATGAAAGTTGTTCATTAATTAAAAAGATATACCACACAGTTGGGAGGAAAACTATCCATAATATAATAGTTAAGTTATGAATATACTAGTTGTTATACACAAGGTTTTAAAATCATGATTAAAAATTACTACCAGTTTATGTTGCAAAGTTATTAGAGTTATATCAAGTTAACAAATGTAACAATAACTAATCAATTTATTTTTAAGTATAAAAAGAATAACAGAACTAGAATAATATATTTCAGGAATGACCTCTTTTTGTAAGAAGAAAATTAATAAGCTTTATGTATGAATTAAAAGAAAGATACGACAGAGATACCAAAACATTGTTGGAGTAAATGATACGCAAAGCTGAAACATTCCTGCTAGTTGAAGTAGTTGTGTAGACAGAGACCAGAAAGATGAACATGTTTTATGAGTAGATATTTTGCTGAGGTATTTTTGTTTTCTTTCTTTAGCCTTTTACAAAAGGTAGATTCAGATCCTTTCAGCACAAAAACAAAAAAGAAGAGGGTTATTTTATGAATTGGCGCGCAGTTTAAAAGTGGTCACAATTATTACGCGTAATTCGAAACATACGAGAAGAGACCCTAAATAAAGGACCGAGCCAATTGGAAGAAAGGAAAAGTGCAGAATGGTGGGTCCCACTCGCCCGAGTCCGATTCGTGTGGCTGAGGAGGCCAAACAAATCAACGCCAATCTAATCCTTCTGCATCAAAAGATCAACGCTCAGATTTGTTCCATACAAATGGGACCCACACACGACCAACATCTGACCGTTGATTTAATGCAGTACTACATTTTTTTCCTTCTTCAGTTTTTTTTTTCTTCTTTGTCGTTACTTATTTCCTTCCTATGTTTCATTTCTCTGCTTCTCAGTTCTCTTCACAGTTTCGCCGATTTTGCTCTTTCGCGTTTCCGAGTTTTGAAGGTACCTGCGGCTTTCCAATTATTTTGTTCGTTGAATTTTTTGTGAAATTCCGCAGAAATTCAGTTGACTGCCTTTTCAGGTTTGTTGTTGTTGTTGAATTCAGTAAAACTGGAACTGTTTCGATTTTGATATGACGCTAAAAGATGCTGTTACTAACATTTATTTACGATAGTGATTTCCGTGTCGGAATGGACGGAGTTGGATGATTTTGCTTTCTTCGTGTGGTGGTGGTGAGTTCTGAATCTTGCGATCTAGTTTTGTTCGTTTTTCTGTTGCTGCATGCGATGGATTTTTAGTTGTTGATAATTTATGTTTTTGAAATCTAGGTTTTGAAGCATTTGTGCACAGGTGAAATTGGTGGTGTGTTGAGTGAAGAAATCTATCAATCGTGATGCCTGATGATGATGCTGCTGCAGAAGCATGTCATGATGGTGAGAGGGTTGGAGCTCAAGCAATGAATAGGAACCGGTCGGCGTGGATGGCTCATTGGATGATGAACTCGAGTTATAAGTTAGCATCCCCTGCTTGTGAGCTGAAAGATGAAAAAGGAGACAGCGGTGCTGAGCAGCATGGTTTGCTTGGTGGGGTAGATAGTTCTGTGCACGCTGGAGCAGTTGAAGAAGCAGTTAGGGCTACAAGTGTTACCTTCAACAGTAAGGCAGACAGTGAAAAAGCGAAGAAGGCATGCTGTGATTCCAAATCATTTCCTGCATTGAAATTTACTGGGAAGTTGGATAGAAAATTGCCTCTGCAGAGGGAACAGCACGACGGGGAAGATGGGAAATCTGAAACTGAACCCTGCTCTGGAGATGGCAATGTTTCTCTTGACAGAGCTGGGACTTCCGGAGCAGGCTTATCATCAAGACCTGCAGATGTTCCTCTGAACATACAAACCGTGGTAAAAGAGTGTCAAGTGTTGTCTCAAGAAGTTTTACCGACAGCTCTGCTGATGAAATCTCCGTGGGATGTTGAACAGAAGAACCTCACTGTTTCAACATCACTATGGGATGATTTTGTAAAATCAGCTTCTGACGCAGTGCCAAATGGACGTAGCAAAGGGAAAACTGTGATGCCCCATTTCACGCATGAACCATTTGAAATCTGTCAATCCAGCTACAATTTAGCTTCCAGAGGACGATTCGCAAGTACCAAATACCATACCTTTTCGTCTCTTTTAATCAGCGAGAAGAAAATGAGCAGCCTCTTAGATCCTCAAAGATCTTTTTTTTCAAGAATGATGCAAGGTGGTAGTGCTCGTTTACCGCATGATTCCGTGGCTGGTAGCGGTGATAGATTATATTTTATTGGTGGTAAGCAACATGAGATTGAAAAGTATGTTTCTACTCCAAATTTTACGTGCCAGAATGAATCCTCTGAGTCAGCTAAACTACAAAAGTTGTGTGGACTAAACTCTATGGTAGAGCAAATGCCCTGTTCTATTCATGATGTGGGCTCTATGAAGATATACACCAGTATAGATTCAGTTGAAGAATCGTCTAAAGGTCGTCCCAAAATTTCCCAGACAACTCACCATATTCTAATGTCAAAAAACACTGATGTTACCTTCTCTGACAGAGGTCAGTTCTTTAGAGAGCCAATAGCACCTATCAAATTCAAAGGAAACGCTTTCAATGAGATCCTTGATTTCTCTCCACCCACTAGTGACCATGCTCTGGAGGCTCTGAAGCTGGAAGGTATAGGAAGCTCCATAAAGAGTGGAGGAAAGGAAAATATCCATGATTTCAATTATCCAACATGCCTGAAGAATGAGTCATCTGCTGAAACAGATACTATGGACATCGATGCTTTACATAAGGATGATCTTCCTGGTATGTATGCACTCTTGAAGGATATACCATATGATATACTTAAGGCTTCGTTTAATTTTCAGATATTCTTATTTGATTAACTGAATACATAATGTTAATTTTAAATTTTTTTCAGCTAACGTTACTCCTAGTATTAGTTTTTGGAGGATGATGTTGTGTGCAATTTGGTGGCCTTCTGGCTTTACAGCTGATGCTTCTTCCTGTTGTCTTTTACAGGTGATGTTTCATTCCAGACAAATAAGGTAATGTTTGTAAACTATAATTTTGAAATTCTTGACACAGTGACATCAAATTTTCAATCATAACTTTCTTTCTCAAGCATTCGGATGAGTTTAATGTGACATGATTTTGACACTTTTTTTTCATGATTTAAATTTTAGGGTATATTGTGATGAACTTACTCATAAATGCTTATAGAAGAGAAAAATAAGAAGAAAAAAAATAGTTTTTTAAAGATAAAATTAACTTATGTATAAATTAATTTATAGATATTTTTATGTTAACTTCTAAATGATAATTTTTAATTTATGCCTATAAGCTAAGTTTAAGGACTTATGTTTCAAGGACTACCTTTTGGTTATGATGAATGCTGAACAGTGTCATGCAGAGAAGCAGCTACTTTGAGTGGCACAGTTCCTTCAACTCTAAACTTTGAATACACACATGCACTAATATATATTTTCATTCGCTTTTCTAGTTGGTTTTTAAATTTAATAACCACGTGCCTTGTAAAATTTGATACTATATTAAACTTTGAGAGGCTAATTAGGTAGGAGTTTTTTTGTATTTTGTAGTGCTCCAAGGATAGTCAGAACTCACTCACGTCTAAAGTTGCAACAATTTCTTCCAGAGAGAAAACCCTAGCAAAATCAATGAATACAGCTATACCAGACATAAACCAAGAGCCTGAGCTTCTTAATGAGGAGGGTCCTGTGGTTGATAGGGAGACTAGCACATCAAGAACCCACAGCCTTGAATTGGATCACTTTCTTTCTCATGCAGATCAACATGTAAGGTCAAATTCTGGCAATAGTTCTTTGGGATCAGATCCTAGCAGCAGATGGGTCAAACGACTCAAGTTGAGCACAATGGGCTCTGCTCATGGGACTGAGAGTATAAGAATTGGAGATGTTTTCTCGCATGAAAAAGTTAATATATTTGGCAAAATTATGAAAGATAGCAAAATCCGTTTGGAACCTAAAACGATACATCATGCTGAAGGACAGATGGTACCTGTAACAGTATCAACAAATGGCAAGTCCTCTTTAACTGAAGCAAAGAAAACTGTAGAAATTACCCTTTCACATCCCTGGATTCAGAGATGGAGCCATACTCGTGCTCCGTCTTCCCAAAAGAGGCATGAATTAGGGGAGCTTCGTGAACAAAAGTCTTCAAATGCTGTGCTAGAAGAGTCTGAAAAGAAACAGTTTCCGAGCATTGCTGCCATGGCTCTGATGGGAAAGGGAATGAATAGTTTGAATCCATCCGAGCTTATGAAAAAGGGACCAGTGATAGTTTGGAATATGAAGGGGCTTTGAAATCGTTGGCCATTGTTGATACAAATTTCTTATGAAGTTTATGGTGGGCGATTCTAAGGATTAGTCTAAAGAATACATGATATGGCATTATGGCTTCTTACTCCTGCACTCGAAGTCTTGGAGAAGTTAGACATGCTCGGGGCCATGTGTCGCCACAATAATGTTGAATAGTTGCTCATCTTACTTTCATATTCACCTCAGATTGGCTTAGTCAAAACAGAATATAAGCGCTGCATGCATCTGAAGTATTTATGTATCGGAGCGTGCATTTTTTTGTATGAATAAACTTATTATGCAATAATTCAGTATGGGAGAAATGTCTCGAGGGGTTGAATCATGTCTTACCACCCAAGTCATACTTCCGAGTTAAGCATTTATCGTGGTGGAGTTCATATATGATTGTTCACCTTTTGGGTTGAATTTTTCATTCTTGAACGATAGCTTCTCAATGCAATGATGTGCTACTTTTTAAGTTAGAAGTTATTTACGATTACAAGATGTATGATTCTCGAGGTCCCAAAGCATGTCGAATCCTTGATAGAAGAATTAATCAAGGAAGATTGGAGAGGAAGTACCCTTAACATGCTTTCAAAATACTATTTAGTCATAAGTGATTGTTTAAAACTTGGACGGAAGAGGTGGAACTCTACTGGACTAATAATACAAAAAACTACTAAATCCTAAGATTGAAATTCTCAGTCATAGTCTACTTTGTTTTGAGGCAATATAAAAATAAATAGTAAATTCTCAGTCATGTTTTAATTGTCTCGCAATGATTATGTGGTGATTTCTATGTGGCTTCCCCTACCAGTTTGCTACCGATAAATATTCAATATACACAGAAAGAAAGGATTGGTAATTAATCTCTTCAAAAGGCAAATAAAGAATGGCAATTTTAAGTTCATTATTGTTTTATAAAAGTAGCCTCAAGATTTTATTAAATATTTTAATTAATTTAAATTTTAAGTGTTTTATAAATTTAATATTTTGAATTGACTCTTTACTAACTTTTTTCTGTTAACTCACGATCATGTTAACATGATCGTCCTACTCTTCTGTAACTTCTACATCATTATCTACCATAAGCAAAAACGATGTGATTACATTCTCTTGTTATCTTACATATTTCAATAAAAATAATAAAAGTTAAGGAAACATGAATAATTATAAAAAAATAAGGTTTAAATTTTTTACAGAATTAAATTATAATGTAAGTTTGAAGGCTTTTTATCCGATAAAAAGTTTCAGACTGTAATTAAACTTTTCTTTAAAACCTTTTTGTAAGTGCTTTTTAACTGCCGGGGAAAGAACAGGGTTTAGAAGAAAGTTTGTTTGCCTGGTGTGGACCAAGCAAAGGTTAGAAGCACAAAGTATCCCTATTCCCAAAGGATAGAAAGACATAAAGGAAAGGAAAGAAAAATGGGAACATTCGTTCACAGAATCTGAGAGGAATTTGGTCCAAAAGATAGAAAAGCCATTCATCCGCTATTCAAAAGAAATGGCATTTGCATTCGTCTTTTTCGTACAATCTACTAACTGCATCCCCACAATGTCTCCACAAACAGGATAATCTAAGATAGAGCGCGACAATGCAGGCTAGCCAATAAACGAATCATACAAGAATCGTAATCGTAGTATCCATTTTTTAAAATAACAAAAATTCCTAAGGATAACATATCATGTGAACTTTTTTATGCTGGGTACTGAATTATGAGTGATCAATAATTTGATGTAAGAATCAATTTACACCACCTTCTGATAATTGCCGTTTTGGCTTGTAGCGAAGGTGTTTTATCTGACAAGTGACAGCACATTTTCCTAGTCACCAATTTACTCATTTTCCTTGTACAAGTAAAAATTATTCCACAAAATCTATGTTATACGTGTCAATCCTTAGGTAGTCAATTAATACGTAGCATTCTTCAAAGGATCACAAGCATGCAACCTTCTAGACTTACCCAACAGCTTGTACTAGTTTCTTAATTCCTTATTGCACACTGCTATAACAAGTACTTGTTTAAATTTAGAATAATTATGGGCTATAGTTTAAAATTTGTTGCTCAACGTGAAAACGAAAAGAGGTGAACGATGTATGAAGCTCTCAAATTCTCTTGTACCCCATTAGTTCATTATTATCCCAAGTAATAGTCATAATACTTCAATGATACTAAAGAAGAAAACAGTTTGCAGTTCATATCCTGCTTTTCATTTTATTTACTTTTATGCAACTTGATCTGATTTCACACATTGTTTGTTCATTCTCTTTTTACATGCAACGGGAGAGACTTCTTTCTATTTTGCATATATAACAAAAGGGGGTTGGTTCTGATTTCTCAATTTTCTGTCCCCAAAGACGGCAAAAGTTCCTTGGAATGCTTCTTTGAGCAACTTCTTGCCATCAATCCATGAAAAGAAGTACTTCCACCCATTTATATGACAGTGCCATCTTCTATTGTTGCCTTCTCCAATATGACTGTGATTCCTGATCGAATGTAAAATCCATCTTCTGGTCTATCTGCTTCTTGAACTCCCTACAGACCAATAATTTGCATGGTAATAGGTAACATCATGTCATGATACTAATGACTTCTGCTTCATAATTATCCAAGACTAAAAATATGTTACCTAAAAAAATTGGCTCAAATGTAAAAACAAGATAAGGCAATCATGCTTACATCTTTGTTCGTGATGATGACATCTTTCCCTATCTTTGCATTCTTGTCAATTATGCAGTTTCTTCAACGAGGACAACAGGTAATAAAGATTAGATGACTATTAGGTACATGTTAAGCCAAGTCTTTATTATGATAATAACACATTTGCTGTTAGTATCAACTTCTAAATCCAATATATTCAATTAGGTAGTGTATTGTTCATCTTAGGGTGAGATTACCTAATTTTGGTATTCCTTCCAATCCCAATGGGAACCTTTCCCTCTGCCAGCAGAGAAGCAATTTCGGATTCAGTTTGGTAATAGTCAGCTCCCATCATTACAGTGTCCTGGTGGTTTTAGAATGTTAGATGGAATGAATCTTAAAGTACAACATAGCAATTAGGATCCTTGGTTTAGAAATTGTGGTAGTTACCTGGAGCTCAACACCATAATCCAAACGTGAACGTTCCCCCACAATGGAATGTTGAACGATACATTCTCTTAGGAAACATCCATGGGAGATTATTGCATCCACAATCTACGGAGCAAATCAAATATTATAAGTGACACATCTCTTGAAACTATTGGCAAACTTTTCACATTTGTGATCACACTCATACCCGGCATTTGTCAATCTTTGTTGGTGGTAGGAATCTTGGAGATGTGTAAATGGGTGTTTTGGGGTCATAAAATTTGAACATTGGATTCTGCAAGAGAGGACCACAGTACAGATATTAGTTTCAGGACACTGACAATTTGCTGCATTCTATCAGCTACTTGAGATCTGAGTTTCATTGTAATTAGGCTTATGGATCTTGAACCATTAATGATTATTCTGAGTTAATTTATTCTCCTCTGAATTAGTATGCTACAATTTGCAATATAGACTTTTATTCACTTATTCCCTAACTCCCAAGTTGCAATATGTTGATTTATTCATGGTGGCCTAATGCTAGAAGAATTACCACCGATCTATATCACACAGGAAGCAAAATAAGGGAAACTAAATATATGCATCTTTGATAGTGTGGCCTGTATTGTAAACTAGTCCACGGTTCTATAGTGTTAACCTACAAAATAGGAATACCGTTAAATTACAAACTTGACAAAAGTAAATATCTTGAACTCACCTCTTCAGTAAGAGCCAAGTTAGCATCGTAAAATGATTTTATGGTTCCAATGTCTTCCCAATAGTCATTGTATAAATACGCCTGAAAGAGGACAAAAATAGACATTGAACTTGTATTGTTACCTCATCAAGCAGTGCTCAGTTACTTGTAATGCAAGATATTCATCTTCTACAATAAATCCAAACATTTGAAAGGCGATATGTCTAGTGCAATTTCTCTTACGTGGACATTGTGTTCCCTCACAGCTGCAGGAATGATTTCAGATCCAAAGTCATTAGATGTAGGATATCTCCATTTCAGAATATTGAGTAAAACATCCGTCTTGAATACATAAACCCCCATAGATGCAATATATGGTGATTTTTTTGCCTCATGGGGTAACAGCCCGAAAACAGAAGTATCTGCTTGCTGCAGAGAAGCAACAGGAACACATTGTTATGCCATAACATATAATTTCAAATATTGGGACCTGCAAGTTTGCAGTAATATTTCACTAAGGATTTTTTTTAATGTTCTGTGCGATAGTGACCAGGAACCAATTTTAGTGGAACATTCATTGGTATTGGAACTTACCATTGCTTTCAGATCAGGATCCTTTGGTTTTTCTGAAAAATGGATGATGCGACCTCTGTCATCTACCTTGACCAATCCATAATCTGATGCACGGCTGAAAAAAAACGATATTGGAAATGAGACTTAAATAATATTCAATTTGATTGAATGTTTTGTGTCGAGGAAGTTAGTGTCTTTGCTCTCTTTCTATAGTGACTCCTTCGTTTCCAAAGGAAGAGAATATATTCTCCCAGCAGCACAGTGATATTAAACAAAGAAAAAGAAACACATGTAAAAGGTGACTAAACAGACCTGTCACCTACAGCAGCACATGATACTGTAATATCTGCATTTCTGTCAACGTGACTCTGCACATTTATTACAAAAAAGATAACCAGTAAATAAGAACTGTGTAAAAAAATGAAGAACCAGCGTGTCTAGGCAAAATTATTAAAGACTTGATTCAAGAACATAAGAAGGGTAGGAGAAAAGGAGAGAACTTTGTTTTCTAAGAGAGTTAATTGCCTTAATTCTGTGAATAATACTAACTATTCACAGAATATACAGTTAACTGTTCTGTGAATAATTGCTCTTAGTTAAGAACAATTAACTTGTATACCTGCACAAGGTCCATGTAATCCATTCGGTATAGATGATCTCCCGCCAAGATCAATACATTCTCAATGTTCGTGTTTTTGGCATCCTACAATATTCAAACTATCACTGTTCCTTTCAACTTGGGAGAAAAAAAAAACTATGAGGGGCATGCAGTGTATACAGAAATCAGGTATGTAAGAAGGATTATGGCCCACCTCAAATACCCATGTAAATTGCCTCACAGCATCTGCGGTTCCTTGGAACCAGTTCTTTCCAGCTTCTCCTGGTGTTTGAGTAGCCGCCAGAACCTATCAAGTATTTGAGTTGTTTTGTCATATTAAATTATAATTAACAAAAACAGTAACAGGTCAACAATCTTGGCCCTGGCACCCCCTCAAGTCCAAAATACAGTAGAATCATTCTTGTGGCTGATACTTCTCTATCAGTCACAGCACATAATAACACTGTATCTCCAATAAAAATACTATACAACTTTATGAATATTTAACCATTGTAGTCTTACTTTCCTTTTTCAACAGTTAGGGACAACTTTAAGTCCCACAGACATATACAAAAGACCAACCAGAGAATGATGTATGAGTCATTTATGACCTCTAGCAATCACCATCCAATTCTGAATACATACCTCCACACATCCATCGCCAAAGTTGATTCCATTTCCGAAGTAGGTGCGGGAGATGTGACGGTTGAGGGATGCAGAGTTGAATTGAGTCAGCACAAATATTTTGTTGAGGCCACTGTTGATGCAGTTGCTCATTGGGATGTCTATAAGCCTGTAACATCCTCCAACAGGAACCTGCAGAAACATACTTTAGCATCTCAACATGGAAGTGGAACTCCAAGAAAGTGATGATTTTTACTCACAGCAGGTGTGGCAGCTCGTTTGGTGAGAGGCAATAGTTGCAGCCCAGGACCCCCTCCCAGTATGATGGAAACAACATTTTTCGGGTCAGCCTTTCTTCTGAGAAACGCTGGCATTTGAAAAGCCTGAAATTGAAATTCAAACCGTGTTTGGTTTCACATCCAAGATATGTTTTTTCTTACGTTTCCTAAGAAGCTAACAAAGTAAAGTAGTTTCTACATTCCAGACGTGAATTTCTTACTTCTTAATGTGTTTCCAAACACACTGGTCAAGATCATACTGATCGCGATCATAAGGTTAGAAAGTATAAAATGGATCCAACAACAGAATGAACTTACCACTGATTCTTTGGTAGTACTTGACGTAAGAACAGCAGAAACAACACCAGGTTTGGCCTTCTTCACCCTCTCCTGGGTTCTCAAACTCAAGGCCAATTGGTTAATGATCCAGGGACTGTAATTAACACTCCCTTTGATTCTGTCACCTAAAAAACCACCATCTTGACGAAAAGTATTGTCTTTTCTCAAGTTGCCAAAATGGGTATTCGCTTTCAAGGTTACACAAGCAGACACCATTGTAATTGCCTCAATACTAAGAAACCTGAACTTCAGATACCCCAGATGGTAATGGTGTGCAACAGTTCAAGTCCTTTGAAAAAGCAAACCTCCAAATCTCAAAAGCTTGTACTTTGAAGTTCCAACTCTGTAAGAAAGCCAAGTGAAGTATACATTACATTATAATAGTACAACACAAATCTGAAGTCACAGTTGATTCTGTCAGAAACATAAAGTGAAACTAAAATAATAGCAATTAATGGAGGAAAGAAAAGAAAAATCTTACTTTACAACAATAGGAACATGAAAACCAAAATTAAGGAAGATGAAGAAATAAAAACTGAACACCCCTTTACTTGGACAGGAAAATTTTAAGGCAAAAAGTTAAAGTATGAACTATGAAGAACCAGAATTGAACTAACTTGTGAGTATGATGCAAATGGGAATTCAGATAAACGGTAATGCAAGTGGATGACTTGATAGTGAATGTGATCAAGTGGTGTGAAAGGTTGTGGTTGCCTTTATTGGCTTGTGAGCCAGAGTTTTCACGAGAAAGATGGGAAAATCTTACCGCTTTGGTATATATCAGTTTTCAAAAACTAAAAGGGAGCATGTGAAATATCATTAAATAATGTTGGTTTGCTTCTATAATCTGCAGATCATGTTTAGTTCAAGTTTCTAGGCTCCTCTTATAGAGGGAAAAGTCATTAGGAAACAAACAACTGTCAATTTCAGGCACTAGCCGTTCGTGAAATCAAAGCAAAAGTTTTGATAATTATAGAGAAAGAAATATGTAAAATTGATGCTAATTTCCACGGTTATCATTTGACAACATGTTGCAACATTTCCTTTTTGTTGATTATGAGCATGATTTAACTTATCTTCATAAACATGATTATTGTTGAACTTGATTTTGACAGGATAGTTTTCATGCTCGCCATTGGCAACTGGCATTTCCCATTCAATAATATAACAGGTTAAATCAAGCAAAATGGCCCATTGAGTCTGCTCAAAGATTAAATCAAAGGAAAGATTGAATTACTTGTTCCTTCTTCATTGTTTGGAAACAGTTTAAGAGAGAAATAGTATCATTTGGAGATTAACACCATTGAAAATAAAAAATTATCAATGTAATCATCATTAAAACTTTCTCACTCAATTATACAAAAATTTAAATGTGTTATTTATTAAAAGATTAAGTGTAGGCTGAATTTGATAACAACTATTTAAAATTGCATATTTTACTGGATCTAATATTTAGTTTAATAATGAATTATCCTTAAAATTTTCATAAAACTGGGTTCTAAATAAGATTTTCATCACTTTGCTCTTAATCACCCTTTCAGTTTCAACTTCTTTAATTTTATTTAAATATTTATTTTTACAGTTTCAGAGAAAGTGATTCTCTCATCAAATCCAAAATTTGATGAAATTTGCAAAATTTCAATGTCAATATATAGTTTCATAATTTCAGCCGTACATTTGTTCCGTACACATTCATTTTCATTATTAGAAAATGGAATTTCTCAACAAATTCAAATTTCACACCCTCAAAATTGCTTTATGGCAACCTAATAAATTAGTATCCACATGATGAAACTGGAGTAATGGAAGTGCTAGTTTATAACTGAACCCATCTGATTCCATAATTTGCAGTTATGCCTTTGTTCAGCATATTCATGTTTATAATTAGACTGTGAAATTTCTTAAGGGATTTTATTTTTGTCCTCTAAAAATGATTCTAAATGACAACATAAGATCATGTCATGGTGAGATGATTAAAAATATTGGGAAGGATGATTTACTATTTATAGTAAGTTCAACTGAGCTTGAAAGAGATTTTTTTTTTTCTATGGAAGAATATGCGCCGTTAATACTAAATAAAATTATTAAACAGCATACACATACAAATATTATGAATATCACGGATGAAAGATGAATACTCTTCAAAACATCTATATTCAACATTAACATAACAAAAAAATAGTTTGTATATTGGTATTGCAAAAGTATTGTATTCTGTCACATAATTACAGTTTGTTATGTATTACGAGTTTGTTGATTTTATAACAATTATTTTACTTATATATATATTTTTATGTTTATATATAATATTTTTTTTAGTTAATCTTAATATTTTTTACACAGATACAGATATCAGTCTGATAAAAAATTCTATCAATTTAATTTTTATTAAAATATTCAAATCCTCGTATATATATATACATTGTAAAATTCATGATAAATTCAATTTGAATAGTAAAATATATACTCGAGTATAATTTAATTTTTTTTTATCCATTTTATCGATAAGTGGAATGGATATCAATATCCTCGTATCAGTGAGTATATACTTTATTATTAGAAAATTGATCTTATTTGTTAATATTAATATTGTTTGAGATTTTGAGCATACATAATATTAATATATATTTTTTAATATATTTCATTTTCATATTTAAAATGATATTACAATTATTCGAATTTCGAACTATTAGCTATCAATGATTTAAGAGGTATAAACTCTATCACTAAGTTAATTATGGTCTATGACTACAAATTGCAATGAGTGTAGTCTCAACTTTGACCTAAATAATTTCTTAATTTTCAATCTCAAAATGGTGTCTATTGGTTGATTGAGTGGGACCCATTAAGGTACAAGTTACAAGTAGATTATTGAAAGGTGGGCCATAGAAGTCTCTTCCAGATTTTGGACATAGAGTCCAGCAGCAGCATTCACGGTTCTCAATTTCTGAATGTGGGCCCATTTGGCCCACTATTCATTTTTTTTTGTGTTTGTGGATCTCGTGCCCTCTCCACCGTAACCCTTCCCAATGTCTCCATGCACCAATCACGTGGCAAGCATGTAAACAAACCAAATATTAGCAAAATTGTAAAAAAATAAAATAAAATAAAACTGTTCCCAGAGTGCCTAACTTTCCTTAATCTCATCAACACTTATCATCATTTTATTTTACTTTATTTTATTTTCCTAATACCATTAAATTTTCTTTTATATTATTTAACGTAATTTCTTGCAACTTTATTTTGTAAGGTAAGTTTAGGTTGGTATATTAACCTGTAATTTGAATTTTTTGTTAAAACTTGTTCCCCCTCCACAAAAAATCCCTAAAATATAGCATAAGAATTTTTTTGGCTTAAAGTTTTGTCTTTTTCTTTATGGAGATTATAAATATCTTAAGACGAACATATAAGAAAGAATAATTTTCTTTGTCTTAAGTTTCTTTGGGCCATTCTCGATGAATTTTCAGGATCAGATCAAATTTGATATTATTTTTACTTGATTTTATTTATAATATCAAAAATTTCTATACGTTTTTAATATCTATTAAGACGCGCACGAGATTTTTTTTTTTTTTTAAATAGTTTATTAATGGAGACAGTGCATGAAGAGATGATGACAAAAGAATACGGCATTTTCGCAATTCTTTAAGATTGGTTTTTAAATAAAAATCTCACCTACTATAAAAAAAATCTCATTCGAGTTAAATATAAAAATAACCTGGTTCGTCTGATTAGGGTTTGTACTCAATATCGTGTGGGAATCTTTGCATCACTTATTTATATTTTATTTATTTATTTATTTAAATTTATTAGGAAGAGGTATTTAACCTCCTCGATTTCATTTTTTTTAGTAAATAAATACCTTAAACTTATTTTTTCTGAATTGATCCTTGGATTATCTCATGTAGAAACACACTTTTTAAATTTTGATTTTTACTGTAATTGATCCATAAATTTTACTATATAAAACACGTGAAATTTTAATATTGTCTTACTTAATATGGAAAAATTCTTTATTTTTAAATAGTTTTTCTCTGATATATTTGAGTTAAATTATTTACATTAAAAGTCAATTATTTATTATTTTTTCTCTTTTTTTTTATATTTTTTTCTAAAATTTAATAAATTTTAAGGACTAATTAGAAAAAAAATTAAAAACCTAGGTGTCAATTTTAAAAAATTAAATAAAGTTTAAGAATGATTTAGGAAGACTTAAAATTCAATGTGACTCCTTGCAAAGAAGATAAAATTTAAGATCAATTAAGACAAAATTAAGGTTGAGAGTATAAAGTAAACTTTAGGAGATTAAATATATATATTTTTTTTAATTTTTTATATAACTTTAAAATTTGTGTTTAATTTGATAACTAATGAATAAACTAATTCAATACATCACTTAACAATCACTTATTTTTTTAGAAAATACATATAGATAATATAATCAATAGGACAACAAAATATCACACATAGTTATATTCCTTAAAGTCAAAATTTAAAATTAAATAAATATCAAACTTAATCTATATAAAAAAAATATGGTTTTTACTTATCAATTTAATGCATTTCAATTCTTTAAATTCAATTCCACTTTGAAAGTAAGTGACATTGAATATCAGATTCAAACTTATGTAGGTGTCATGTAATGTAACATAATATTGACAAAAGAAAGAAGGGCACAAAACAATTTGGTTTATATTCTGAAAGAGAATTACTTAAAAGAAGATTGTTTTTAGGGCAAAAAACAATAAACAAAATATACATTACAATACAATATAGGGATCGTGATGAAGGATTGTAGGTCACTATAGGAAAATGGAGATAAGGATTACACTGTGTACTGAGAGAGATTGATGGAGAATTGAAACTAGTGTTTCTGCACTTAGACCAATCACATACCAGTGATGAGTGAACAAGAACATTTTGGAATAAAATAAAATAAAAATCACTACATGTTGATGTTGATTTTGATGTTTTTTTTTTATTCATAACTATATATAAGGTCATTTTTAGGATTTAACTTAATGTCATTTTGATGTACTTACTCATTTTTAAATATTCGTATTCCAATAATTATGTTACTAAAACTGAGAATAATTACTAGTTAATTATTTATGCTAAATATAAGATTAAAAATTAAAAATTAGTATTTAAATATTTATTTATAATCAAATATATTTTTAGCTATTTAATTATTTTAACTGGATATTTTTTCGAATTTCAACCATAAATCGAAATTCATGAATGATAAATTCATAAAATTTGGAAGCAGAGATTTTTTTAAAATATTTGTTTGCTTTATTGTTTGTTTGATTGCTAGGTGCATGATCTGATTCATTGTTGGGTTTAATTTGGCTCTTGACCTGGACCGTACACGTGTCCAACAAATATAATGAAGAACATTTATCTACAGTGTTTTGTGATGTCCACTAAGATCAAGTGCACAAAATGTGCGGTCTGAGATTTGTCAGCTGTGAAAGAGGTGGCTGCCTCCCAGTGGCACAACCTTCTTTTGGAGGGTGTATGGTGGTCTTCACAGTAAAAAAAAAAAAAAAAAAAAAAAAGAAAAAAAAGGTTGGATTCAACCCATATCATATAAAATCCTAAGGATTTTAATATCCTTCTATTCATTTTCATAATTCTTCTAGTTAAAAGTTTTAGATTACTTTCTAAATAAAAATTCTTGTGTCCTTTTGGGATCAGGTTATGGTAATATTTATAAAGACATTTTTGAAAAAATTGCAGATAGAACTTTAATTATGCTGGGATGTAAAATATTGGAACACCAAATTTATTAAATTTATCCTTAAATCTACCATTGAGTTTTTAGATTTTAGTAATAATCAATTTTATTTAATTTTTTAATAATTATTATGATTCTATTTTATACATATGTGATTATTTAGTTAGATTCGTCTAAGACCGACTTAAAATAAACTTACGGGGAAATTGAGTTTGAGAAAATCGTCTACGTTATTATGTCTTAAAGAGAATATTGTCTATATTAAGATGATCCAGTTTAGAGAGCTTGGTCTTGAAAAGATCTACTTCAAAAAAATTATACATATTATGATGCTTGAAAAGATCTACTTTAAAAAGATTATACTTATTTAAACTATTTGTCATATAAATTATCATTCAAAAAAATGTTAATATTATTCTAATAATAAAATTATTTAGGATATATCATCTAAATATATAAATTTATTTATAATCAACATATTTTGTCTAAATGTGTATTTAGTTTTAATTAGGCTTTTTAGAATCACGTTAAATCAATATATGTATTCATTTAGAGTTCGTAGTCTTGGGAAAACACCCTTTCACATTCTCATGCTTTTTCTTAACAATTTCACAAGATAGTACATATCAACCAATTCCTCAGGGAGGTAAGCAAGAGCTGGGAACTGTAATTAAGTCATATATGATGCAGAAAAATCAAAGAAAGAACTGCAAATGCAATTATTATGCACTTTCAATTGTGGACCATCTTGGCTTTTAAGAGATTCTTGGCTGCTTTCCAACCATTATTCGAAGTTCCTTCTAGAAACATGATTGTGAAAAAAATCAATAACTTCGAAGTTGCTAAAAAGTTTTGATGGAAGAATGGTCATTCTGGATTCAAACAATACTTAATATGGTTGTTATAAGTACTCAAAGAGTGGTAACAAAATAACATGATTCTCAAAATGATCATTGCTCAATAATAACACTGCAACAAAAATTTGAGTAAAATGTTTCAATTTTTCTATATACACATTCATTACAAAATTTGATGCCTCAATAATCTTAACTAGTGATTGAGGATGTTAAGAAGGGAAACTCTGGTCTTTATCAAACGCCTAAACAGAAATTCAAAACCTTCTTCAAGATCTTGAACAAGGGACTCCACTTTCTCCAATTGGTTTTGCAGTTTACTCATGTTTTCAAATTGACTTGTTTGGGAAAACATGCAGGATTGCAATGCTTCATCAAGTTGGGCAAATTCACTTTCATCTACCAACTTTGAGCATCCTACTTTCTTCGTCTGCATTAGCTTGGAAACCAAAATCCAGCTGCTTGACTTTGATTGTGTAGTCCCTGAGATCAAATGAAGTAGTGTCTGAAATGTTGAAAGAGTGATCACTTCCACGTTCTCCAATAAGTTAATCAAAGCTACTGTGTGATTATCTTTGTCTGCAAGCGACATGCTGCATTTTCTTTTAGTACCCTTCAAATTTGCCAAGGCTTTTGAGATGGCCTTTTTGACCACCTTTCTTGAAGCCAAGAACTTCTTGATCTCTGCCCTCAGCTCTACTTCACCTCCCTTTCTCCTTCTCATAATCGATTGAAGTTCTCTCATGCACTCTTTTGTGTGTAGTAGAGAGTCTTTGGCGGTTGTGCACACATCTAAGAGCCTTAAGGATCCATTCAGAAGCTCATCTACCCAGTTTTCTTGACTCTCACGACCAAGTGCTTCTTGAGTGAGGGGAAGTTGGAACAATTTTTCTACACATTCATGCAGATCTTGCAACCCTCCTAGCTTGTGGCTAAGGGATGAAGAGGAAGAGGAGGTTTCATGGGAGGCCTTTAACCTGTCCAAGTGCTCATTGCATTGCAGGATAAGAGGGTGTGGTCTAGAGGGCAAGCTGTTTGAACGAGCATGGAAATGGGTTTTTGTGTTCAATTCAAAAGTTGCCATTTTTTCCTCTGGGGAAGAAGAAAAGGCTAGATGTTGAGAATAGAATTCAGTTTTTTGATCTACCTTCTTGCTAATGCCAATGCTCAATATATATAATAGGGTGTCGAGGACACAAGGAATCTCATCTTAAACTAATATGAATACGTGTTAACAAATCAAGATTTGGATCTAAACATGATCACATAATTGTTAGGAAAGTGTCTCCCACATGGAAACTCTCCAACTAACACATTGTTCCATTTTTCTCTCTCACTTCGATGATTGAAGTTTCTCAATTAGAATAATTTACCATGAAAAACTTGCATTCAATGATGCAATTGATCTGCACGTGTGGACTACTTGATGTCTAAAACAGTGGCTGCAATACTGCTGAGCATGTCTCTCATGCAGAAACAAGAATTTAATTACTCGTTGTTCCATTTATTAAAATAATGCTAACAATGTGTGAGAGAAAAGAAGGGTAGTCTCACATCTTAAGCAAACATCAATGAGTGCTAACTAATCAAGATTTGAATCTAAACATAACCTTATTAATGTTAATGCAGTGTCTCCCACAAGGAATCTCCTGACACCTCGTTTCTCTTAATATGCTATTATGCAACACACGCTTTGCAACAACTGTTTTGAAAAAAAATGTATTTCATTGTGTCAACCCTCGTGTGCATTTGTAGACTTGTTATATGGCTAAAACACAGGCTTAAGTCACTCTGGCCATGGGGAACAAACCTGCAACTCAATATATTTGCAAAGATAAACTTAATTATTTTAGTAGCACAAGTGATGGATCTATGGAGGCGTGAATTGGCCTCTCATCTGCATGTTTTCTCATGTCCCCAATTCCGTGTATATTAATTAATCAATATTAGTAGCTCCTATTTTGCAATAGCATGGACTATATTTGATGATAATATGCTAACATTTGATTATCCTTAGCATATAAAACCCGAGAACATGTGCAGCCATAGGTTTGATTTAATAATCGGCCAAATGGAAGTTGAAGCATTAGCAGCTAGGATATACCTTCATCCTTTAACTTTATTTTTCCCAGAAAGAAGAAATAAAACTCGTGTATAATGTGTATAATTGAATAATAAACAATAGACTACAACATCTATGGGTGGACTGAATAAAAGAAAAATGTACTGAGCAGTTGCTTTTCTACTTCTGTGACTCTAGAAATAAAAAAAACTGTTTACTGTTTTATGATCTGTTAATAGTGAACTTTCAGGAGAAAAAGGGAAGTTGAAAGACGAGATGTAGAGGGTAAACGCAGGAACAACACAAAAGAGATAGATGTTGAAGTAACAATAGTTTGATCGTCAATCAATATGTATTCAATAAATTATAAAATTTAACCACATCAAAAGATAAATCTAATTCATCTATCCATCTACTGTGCTTCGATTGTCCTTTTATGCCAGAGATAAGTGGTAACAAATGTTGTAGTGAGCTCAAAGTGATTGTTTCTGCTTCAAATCGTTCAAGGTCTTTTGAATATGCATCTTCAGCCATGTCAAAAAAAAAAAAAAAGTGATTGTTCAAGACTAGGCTTACCAGGCTCAGTGGCCTGGAGGTGCAGCAGCCTGTGATCCCTCCACTGTCAAGAGCCAGAGGTAGTCGCTGCTCTGTGAAACCAGCCTCACGCGGTGCCCTCTCGTCTAGGAACCAGGAGACCAATGCCTTCGCAAAGATCCCATGGCTCAACTCTCAACTTGGAGTGGGCAGGCCAGCATGATGCAACCCACCAAACCCACTTGGTAATGCCTTAGTCTTGTTCAGTCACCTTGATGCCCCCACTTGGGTCACAAGCTGATGTTACCCAGCTCGGCGAACTGACATGTTCGTCAGAAGAGTTATAAAGGCTTGTTTCTCTAATATTCTAAACGATATGGGACTTGAAGATGACAATATCAAGTACTTGTAGTCTTGAGTTTGGAGAATGAGGCATGTTCCTTCTCCATGTTATGCTATGATACATCATAATACATTATAAAATTGTAACCCAAAAGGTTTCGTTGAGTCCATTTTAAAGTGCTGAGAAAAACATAAATGTGATGATTCAACTTTATAAAACCCTCACTAGAAAAGTTCAATTTGGATATATAAGGTTGGTCTTCAAAGTAATCTGTACGCAGACGTCTATGACCTATATTTGAAAAATGCTCATATATCCAAGTCTACTATATCATCGAATGAAACTCCGCAATTTCTAAATAAATAATAGAAATAACTTACTGCATCACTCCGCAATTACATATTCACGTGGTGTTCATAACGTTCCAACAATTACAAATCGTATGCACCTCCAGGATATCTTTTAGGTTGTACATTAACATCTTTTGCAACATTCTCTCCAATGTCATGTTCTTCAATAATATTTGAAGGATCTCTACGTCTTATTGAAATAATAGGTCGTGCACGATCGAATTGAGATCCTTCGCCCAGAGTCGTGACCATTATCTTGTTCACTAACCTACAAGCACATTAATTAAATCAAAAAAATCCACCAAGCAACGTAATTCACCCAAAAATAGAGAAAAGTTATCTTTTTTCAATGTTTTGGTTCATTCTGGATAATATTTCTCGAAAATGCGTTCCAAAAAACATTTTCCATAATTAAAAAGAAAAAAAGAACTCACCCCACCGTCGCACCTCTGCATAGCGACCATAAAATCGACCACACCCTTATAACACACTTACATTCAAATCAAAACCATCCTAGCAAACCTAACAAATCCCTCAAACTATCCACACATTCAAATTAACACAATGCTTCACCAAAATTTTCAATCACAAATCTTGCTCCCATTTTCATTATTATTTTCGTTTCGTCACCGACACTGTTATTCTAGATTGGTTGAGACGTTGTTACAGATCCTCCAATTGGTAACATATTAATTTTGAGGATGTTTTCTTATTATTATTAAGAACTGAATGAGGGTATTGGGGACACGGCAAATCATACATTATTTAATAATTTAAATTCATATCCTTCCTGTCTATCTCAAAACGATGTTTATGTTTTTCGGTGTCCCCAATTTCATATACACTAACTAATGAATACTAATATACACACGTTATATTTGCTGATAAAACTAGCTTTTTTTTCACTATCCTTAGAAAATAAAACTTTAAAACATGTGCAGGCATTAGATTTTGATCTAAACATCAACCTAATGGTAGTTGTATTACTACCAGCTAATATATGCCTTCAGCACATGATTTGCATAAGTTTCAATTATTTATGTTGCTTCTCCTACTTTAATTTTGTTTTTCCCAGAAAGAAGAAAGAAAACTTGATTAAAAAATGTGAGTAGCAGCATGGCATCGGTACATGTAACATGTTCACAAATGATAAATAAATTATGGAAATGACATCTATAGGTGTAGAAGTGAAAAAAGTATGTTTACTGTTTTACTAGTGAACATTTGAGGTGTGATGTTGAGGGTAAACATAGGAACAACACAAAAGAGATAGATGCTGAAGAAACAATTTGATCCTTAAATAATATGCATAAACATTTATATGACATTCATGTAAAATTGTGACACTCATGGGGGAAAATTGAGTGCACAGAAATCATATAGATTCTATCTTAGTGGTTGAAGATGTTGAGAAGAGAAACTCTATTTCTAATCAATTTTCTCGATAGCTGATCAACTGCTATCTCTAGATCTTGGATGCACAGCTCCAAATTTTCCATATGACTTTGAAAATCCTCAACAGATGAAGCTTTGTGACTGATGAGAGACTGCAAAGCTGAATCCACCTTTTCAAATTCATTTATGGTTGATTCTTGAGAGTCACAAATAACTCTTTTTGGCTGCACCAACTTGGAGATTGCTGACCATCTGCTATTCTGTGATCGTCCCTTTGGACCAGAGATAAAAAGTAACAAATTTTCTAATGAGTTCAGGGTGATTGCTTCTGCTTCATTTAAGAAGCTGAGCATGGATGAAGTGTTGTTGTCCTTGTGCTTCAAATTTTGCAGGGTCTTTCGAATTTGCTTCTTGATGGTCTTCCTCACAGCTAAGTATTTCACACTTTCAACAGCGAATCCAGTTTCAAGGCCTTTCTTTCTTCGCATGACTGACATTAAGTTGCACATGATTTCCTTTGATTGCTGAAGACAATCTTTAGCTGCACCACAAACATCTAAGAGCCTAAGAGACCCTTCTAGTAGGTCATCAACCCATTTGTCATTGCACTCCCGAGCTAAGACTTGTTGTTCAATTGGCAATTGAAGCAACTTATCAGTGTAATCATGCAAGTCCATCATCTCGTTAAGTTTGTGGCTCACTGAAGATGATGACAATGAAGAAGTGGTGGCTTCAGAACCCCTCAATCTTTGCAAATGCTCCTCAAATTGTGATACAAAAGGGTGAGCTGCAGAGGGCAAGCTGTTGCTGCGAACATGTATAGAGTTTTGTGTGCTCTTTTCAATGGTTGCCATTTTTTCTTCTTAGAAGGTAACGTGTGGAGTTTGCTTCAAAGCCTGACTTGTTGTGGTAGGCATTTGCATTATATATAGCAAATGAAGACACAGAATAAGGGAGACAAGAGGAATTGTTTTTTTCCTCCAATGTCACCTAATGAGCATGCAATTATATCATCTTGATTTGGATCTCAGCATCTTAACCATAATGCATCATGACTCCAACTCATCCCTCAAATTTTTTACTTGTGAGTTGGGAATCACATGGATTCTTGCAGAGTGGCATATCTTGAGAATACACTAGTTCTTGCTGTGTGATTCATGCATTGTAATGGGAGCTTGTGTCTGGAGGATGAGAGGAGCTGTTTCCTAACAAAATTGATTTTCAGTATGAAATTGTCTACCTACAACAGGACAGATTCACGACAAGAAAAACCTTCATCTTCAGATATAGTAATATATTGGCTACCTCTTGGTGGCAATGTTTATTGTCCCCAACATAATACCTGTTAATTAATCTTCTTCTGCTTCCATTTTGTATGTTGTAAGTTACCTGTCTAGTTGACACGTGAACAACTATAAGTGGAGGTTAGTAGTGATTTCTTCTGCTTCAACACATTAATATTTTTTTAGAAAATATTCTTTTTCCCAAGTGGAGGTTATTAGCTATTTCTTATTGCATTTTCTTGTAATCTTGTGGGCAGAAAATTAAATGCAGGGACAGCTCAGAAATCATGTACACGCTTTGTTGCCATTTTACGATTGCATTTGTAATTGGAAAGCTCAAACTTTCTTCCTTAGGTTTGTGCCCTTTTCTGTGCATAAAGGAGCCGTAATTGGATTACATTGGAGGATACTTGCAGGATTCTGTTAATCTAAACCAATCTCAGGGTTAAGTTTTCAATCTAAAATTCTAGATATGAAAAAGTGAAGTATTGTAAACACCTTCCTCTCGAAGCATGGAGATCTATATTTGGTGTAACAACATGACGTATTTGGTTGTAGGGGAATGATTTTGTAAGGACAAAGGAAATAATGACTTCTTCCTGCACTCTGCAAAGAGAGCTAGATATCACAGTGCTTTTAGAAATTTGAGGCTTTAACACTTTATTGAAGGGATTTTTATTAACAAAATCAATGATACAATGGCATTTAACCATGGGACTAACAGTACAAAAGGATGCTGTAAGAAAAAAAATACACTTGCTGATAGCCATATAAACTCAGAGGCTAGGTTTACAGCCACAACGGAATAGCTTTCCAATTTGATAGGGAAATGCATCAAATTGCAAAATGTATGTACAAAGAGTTACTGAGGAAATAAACAACATATGAAACCAAAACAAATGGTAGAGAAGGATTATCATCTAAATTAGGAGCCAATTTCACTGACATAATCACAAAACATTGGCATGGATTTGTACAATTAGTGATTGAGGATGTTGAGAAGAGAAACTCTAATTTTGATACAACGTTTGAAAAGAGTTTCAAGTCCTTCAACGAAGTCTTGAATGACTGACTCTAAATCTTCTAAATGGTTCTGCAGATTATTGATATTGTCGGACTTTCTTGTCATGTGAAACACAAACGATTGCAATGCAGCATCCACATTGGAAAATTCATTCTTATCTGATTCTTGTGTAGAAGTGACCTTTTTGTTGTGCATTAGTTTGGAAACCAAAGACCATTTACTTGGTTTGGATTGTGCTGATCCAGAGATGAAGTTCATCAGTGACTCCAATATGGAAAGAGTGATTACTTCCACATCTTTGAACAAGTTAGCCAAGGTTGTGGTTTTGTGGTCCTTGTTGCTTGGAGAAAATTTTGCTTTCTTCACAGTTGCCTGCAAATTCTCCAAAGCTTTGAGGATTGCTTTCTTTACCACCTTCCTAGAGGCCAAGAATTTCCTGACCTCAGCTGCCACCTCCATTTCACCTCCCCTCTTTCTTCTCATAATGGATTGAAGTTCTCGTGCACATTCCTTTGTGTGAAGCAAAGCATCCTTTGCAGCAGTACATAAATCTAGGAGCCTTAAAGATCCATCCAAAAGCTCATCTACCCACTTCTCTTGACGCTCTTGGACTAGGACTTCTCCAGTATGAGGCAGTAGAACCAGCTCTTCAATACAATCATGCAAAGTCTGCAGACCAGTTAACTTTTGTCTGAACAATGATGATGAAGAGGAAGTTGCATCTGAAGCTGAAGCCTCTAAACTTGCTAAGTGTTGATTGCATTGTAGAATAAGAGGGTGTGGTCTACAGGGCAAGCTCTTTGAGCGAGATTGGTGATGAGAATGAGCTTTTGGGCTAAAAGGGGTGAGTGCCATTTTCTCAGACAAGAGAAAGGCTTTGAGATTGGCTCTATACAATTGAGTCTTTGGATATACCTTCCTTCCACTGAGATTAGCTCAATATATATTGCAAGTTCAGGAGACAGAAGGAATCAAATATTAACAAAAATCCATAAGGGCTAACTGATTCAGATTCAGATTTATCGGAGATCTCAGTAATGTTAATGCAGTGTCTCTTGCATAGGAACACTCCAACTCATGACTTGGTTTTTTTCTTAGCACACGCTTGTAGTAATCCATATTGGTGTTATCAATGCATCAAACTCACGAGGGGCATTGTCTAGTTGCTAGGCCTTTCTTCATTGCAATAAATGCAGGTATAATATTGCCTTTTGCAAATAGAATAACCTTAAATGCAAATCATCAGTTGCATGAGTGGAATCGCGTGAATCACTTGCAGTTATAAATGAACTATTGTACTGAATAGCAACTGCTCGGAACACTAATAATAAAGAATCACGCTAATATAAGGAACTGACAAATGACAACTAATTGCCTTTTACCTCATTACAGGAAGACAAAAATCACGTTCTTCATTGAATTTCAACGCATGAAATAAAGCAACATGTGCAGACACTTAATTTTGACTATTGTTTACTCTTCAACCTATTTGCACTAGTAACCTTGACAGCGAACTATATATGGATTCAATTTCAAACTGGCTTTGAATCCCATGTGGGCTTAATAATTGACATGGAGGGTTGATGATTAAGTTATCATTATATTAGCTACTCTGCCTCATCTATCCGTCATTGTTGTATGCATTTTTATTGCTTAGGTGAGGAAAAAATCTTCATTTAGAGATTGGAATTTAAACAAGGTGATCGAACATCCAGAAATACTGGGTTTGAAAAGGGGTTATGCAATTTATAATGGCATTAAAGAAAAAATAAAAATATTATTCTACAGGGCTCCTCTTCATTCTACTATAGTCGTTCAACTTGGCATATCAGTGATTGGCTTGTTTAGGTATTACAATGAAAAAAGGTTTGCTTTTCTTTAAGATATGTTTGGTTGTGTACGCGAAAACTGAGGATCTGAAAAATTTGGAACCAATATAACTTAATTCATTCTAGTACAATGAAAATATGAAAAACAATACAATTTCACTTTGAACCTTGCTCTAAATTTCATTTTTCACTTTCTTCGGTCCATTCAATAGCAATTTAGACCTAGGTAATAATTTCCAAAGAATGAAACTTCGTAAAGGTGACTGTGGCAGTCAATTTCTTCAACCCATTCAATCAAGCAAAGAAAGTTCACACATGGGCAAAGAATTTGCTAAGAAAGAAAGGAAGCAAGTGAGTAAAAGGAAGAAATTTTTCTGCATATAAAGAAAGAAAGAAAGAAAGGCTATAATTTGATCATTTGAATATTGTATTTGGTAAGTTTTAATCACATCTATGTACAACTGTAGGTCAAAAATTGAATTTTGGGTGTCCCCATACAACATTTAGATTTTTTTTTTCTCTAACTAGTGGCTGAAGATGTTAAGAAGGGAAACTCTTGTTTTAATGAGTTTCCTTGAAAGGTGTTCAACAGCTACTTCTAGATCCTCAATGCATATCTCCAAATTTTCCATATGGCTGTGAAAATTCTCAACATACAAAGGCTTGTGAGTAACGAGTGATTGCAAAGTTGTATCCATCTTTACAAATTCGTTTGCATCTTCTTGAGAGTCACAGTTTATTCTATCAGGCTGCATCAGCTTAAATATTATTGACCATCTTTTCTGCTTTGATTGTCCCTTGGAGTCAGAGACAAACAGCAACAAGGACTCCAAGGACCTCAGAGTGACTGCTTCTGCTTCTTTTAAGATGCCAATGATAGACAAAGCCTCATTGTCGTTGTTTGAGGAAGAAACCATTAACTCGCTTTTCATTCCTTTCAAATTTCTTAAGGCCTTTTGAATTGCCTTCTTCATCTTCTTCCTAGATGCCAAGTATTTTCCACCCTCAACTGTGAATTCAGTGTCAGCACCCTTTCTTCGAATAACTGAATGAACCATGTGAATGCTTTCCTTTGACTGCAAGAGGCAACCTTGGGCTGTACTAAAGATATCCAGGAGTGTCAATGACCCTTCTAACAGAACATCAACACACTTGTCACTCCATTCTTGAGCAAAGTCTTGTTGGATAGAGGGCAACTGGAACAACTTATCAGCATAGTCATGCAAATCCAGCAAGCCAACTAGTTTTTGGCTTATTGAAGATGATGACAGAGAAATGCTGGTGGCTTCAGAGTCTTTCAATCTCTGCAACTGATCCTGGAATTGTGATAAAACTGGGTGAGGTGAAGAGGGTAAACTGTTGCACCGAATGTGCTGAGACTTCTTTGCGCTTGTTTCCATTTTCTCTTGTTAGAGAAGATAGTAGAGGGATACAGAAGTAGAAGATGATATGCACAACTTGTTCTGAAGTCTGTGTTTTCCATCAGCTCCATATATAGCGAATAAATTGAGGGAGACAAGTAGAATAATTTTGTTCCTAGATGTCACCAAATGAGCTAGCAATTATATCATCTTGATTTGAATCTCAGATCTATGATTATATAGTTTGCTCTGTGTTTCCTACTCCTGAATATTTTTACTTGAGCATCACATGGTTGTTGGAAAATGGCATCTTTTGCAGGTTGCTGATAAAATATTCTAAATTTGCGGAGTATGCATTGTAATGGACGCTTTTGTCTGGAAGTGGAGAAACTGGTTCAGTTCCTAAACAGCACCGAGGCAACAAAGTTGTCTGTTGAGCTAAAGACAACACGAATTTTCAACTTCAGTTTAGAAACATGGACTAAAAAGGTGGAGGCAAACGTACTAGAGAGGGTGCAGGCACCATACAATAACTGATAAAAAGGAACTTTCTTGGGAGAGAAAGACACAAAGCAGGTACTTTATTTTGTTTTTTAGATGGAAGTGATAAATTATTCCATAGGGTTTCCCTTTTGTGGTCAAGTCTCATTCACTGTTGCAGATCAGAAAACATGTAACATATTTTGTTGAGTTGCTTCCCTCTGATTTATGGATTAGTTGCTGACTTGTCTTTGCATTTACATGGTTGCAGTTTGAATAAATTGTTGAACACATGAAACAATTGGCAACTAGAAATAAACATCCAGTAGTTGTAGGATTGGAGCCTGTCTGCATATAGAACTCAAGTAAAAAAAATTAAAAACCAATCAATGTAACTCCTAATTGATATAATCCAAAAAAGGAATTCTAATAAGATTAAATTATTAGGTAGATTCTATTCATCAAATTGAAGGAAACAATAATAATAACGGATCACAAACATCCTCTCAAATAGATGCAGTTGATCAAGCATCATGCAAATTGAAGTTCCAAACTGACATGAGGAAGTGATAACATGGTCATCAAAAGCCTTATAAATAGAGTGACAATCCACCTCTATGGCAACAAGTTTGGCATGTCTCTGTCTGCTCTATGTATGTTAAACGAATCAAAGGAGACAAGATGAATGTTTTTCTTAGGAAATGTCACCAAGTTGGCATATTATTTGGTTTTTGTAGCTGCCACACAGCATTGCTTAGTCCACGTTTCCCACACGACAAACTTACCAACTCATCCCACAAAATATGACTTGTGAATCTCATGAATGTATCTGGCATGGACGGGAAGGAAAATGAAAAGGAGCCATTGTGGACTTAGCATCATAATTGAGTCTTCTGTCTGTAGGAGGAAGAGATGTTTCTATTTGTAATACCAATCATTCTCAACTTGCCTGCTAACAAAAAGGAGTCAAGGATAAAAAAGAATCTTTTTCTATTTTCAATCATCAGATGTCAATGGTTAGCCATACCATGATGGCCATGTTCATGCATTATTCCATTTTTCTATATCAATTAACTAATGAATATTTAATTACTCGTTCATACACCAAAAAAAGGTTGTGAATCAAGAATTTTGAGAAGGAAAAGTTGATCAAATAATTGAATGCTCAAATTCAAGGAATGCAACAGCCTGTCAACTAGGGAAATAGACAAAATTGTAGTTTGATCATATTCTATGAGTGCTACAATCCTACTAACCAATGTTGTATTATTAGTATTGCAAAGTTTGATTAGGTAAAACAATAAGATGACAAAAATCTCGTCAAACTAACTCACAGTTCAGTCTCGGTAATTCAATAAAACTACTGTTCTTGAAATGATAAAATATGTTATCTTAGCATATACTTCGATTAGTCAGTGATCCATGCACACGTGATTCTTTGTTTTGTGAGCAATTTTCCTTCTCCGCTTCATTGCAATAGTATTCTCCGTTATCATCACTGATTAGTTTAACACTGAGAACTGCAAATAAAACGCGTAATACTCGCAAGTGATTTAAGAAACGAATAGATATTAAACTGGGAATAAAATTTGTAAATAAAAATACACAAAATGCATTGCATCTTTTAGTCTTTTTCCTGTTTGTCAATTCTTGCAGGATTATTCTATAAACCTGATAATCAAGAAGGGGGTGGGGGGAATAAATAAAATTGCCTGTTCTCTAGCAATGAATAAAAATAGACGAGATATGGAGGGTTATAAAGAGTGAGATACAATCCAATAGCTCTACACATGTTAACCTTTTTCATTGATCACATATATGTACAAGTATGAGTTTGTCAGTGGGGAAAACGCTTTTTCTTTGACTAGTGGTTGAAGATGTTAAGTAGGGAAACTCTAGTTCTAATTACTTGCCTTGAGAGGCATTCAACTCCTACTTCTAGATTTTGAATGAACATCTCCAAATTCTCCATATGGCTTTGAAAATTATCAATTGATGAAGGCTTGTGATTGATCAGAGACATCAAAGCAGCATCCACCTTTTCAAATTCATTTGTATCTGCTTCTTGAGAATCACATGCCACTCTATTTGGCTTCACCAACTTGGAGATTATTGACCACCTGTTCTGTTTAGGTTGTTCCTTTGAGCCAGTGATAAACAACAAGAAGGATTCTAATAAGCTCACAGTGACTACTTCTGATTCTTTCAAGATGCTAAGCATGGACAATGTCTCATTGCTTTTGTTTGAGGTAGAATTCATGAGCTCATTATTGAATCCTTTCAAACTTCCCAAGGCCTTCTTAATTGCCTTCTTTATCTGTTTCCTAGAGGCAAGGTACTTCCCACTCTCAAATGTGAATCCCTCTTCAGCATCTCTTCTCCTGCGAATAGCTGACTCAAGTTCATTCATGCTTTCCTTTTGTTGCAGTAGACAATCTTTAATTGTACCACAAATATCCAAGATCCTCACAGATCCATCTAATAGTTCATCAACACATTTGCTGCTACATTCTCGTGCCAGGGCTTGCTGAGTGGTTGGCAATTGGAGAAGCTTATCAGCACACTCATGCAAATCCTGCAAGGCATCAAGTTTGTAGTTTATTGAAGATGATGTTGAAGAAGGGGTGGCTTCAGAATCCCTCAATCTGTGCAAATGCTCCTCAAATTGTGATGTAAAGGGGTGAGGTGTAGAGGGCAAGCTGTTGCTGCGAAGATGCAGAGAGCTCTTTGTGCTTGTTTCAACGACTGCCATTTTTTCTTCTCAAAGAAAAGGTAGCTAAGTTGTTCTAAAACTCTGGTTAGTACTTCCAGTATTATGCTCAATATATATATAGAGAGAGAGAGAAAGAGAACTAATTGAATAGGCATGAACAATATTTTTATGCAAATGTTACAAAGTGAGCATGCAACTCGATTATCTTAATTTGGATCTTATCATCTTGGTGCTACCACAGCATTGTTTGCTGAATGCTTCCCACGAACCAAGCTTCACAACTCATTCCACAATTTTTAATTTTGTAAATCACATGAATATGGTATCTTCTGTAGATATCATATCTCCTCCATCATTACAGGTTCAAGTTATAAAATCTCAAGCTGTGAACTACACGAGGGCAAGCTATTGCGGTGTGCAATATTACTCAGAATTTTGTCTGCAGGAGGAAAAGCATTTCTATTATGAATGAGTTTGGTTTGAGACATAAATAAAATTGTTTGAGGAGTATCTCTTAATCTTCAGACATTGGTTGGTCATATCTTGATTATAATGTTGATGCAGAGTTCCGAAAGTCATAATTGATTTGTTGATGTTTATGTGCATGCATCTATATAGCTAATGATACCCTGCGCAGCTACAATGAAATAGCAACCACCCATGTGCACATTTTATTATTCATATCCTATTCATAGTGGTCTGGTTCATATATGAACGTGGAATAATAGAATTTACCATTCAAGTTTTTTATTTTGTGAGCACCAATTACCAAACACTTTTCTTCTCACTTTCTGTGTAAGAAAAACAGTCACCATATTTACAAAATGTAAATCCCTACAGATATAAAGCGATTCAACAAAGAGGTCGATTATATTACAGAATATTCTAAAAGGGGAATGAGTAATTTCTTAATTTAGCACAATTTCAGTTCTGACGGTGATGATGTATCATGGATTTTGCTTTACTGTCTTTCTATTATGTACAAAGATATCTCAAGGAGAGTGATTATTGATTTAATTTTCCTCATAACAAAAAGACAAGCATAATAGGGTTAATTGCATTTAACACGTGAAATTTTGAGTCCATGACGAATAATCGAGTCAATAATAGATTTTAATCATTGTTCAAGAAGCAACCTCAGCTTCGATATTGATCCAAAAGACCATGTGGGTTGAACACTTGGATAGTATATGCTTAGAAAATTTGAATTGGACAGTAACATTTTTTAAAATTAAACGTGTTTAATGGTTTGATAATTGTCAACCATACTAAACATGTTTTAATGCAACTTCCACGATTGATGAGTCAAATTATTCAGACATTAATGCCTCAAACTTCTTAACACTTTAACTCTTTTGTCGTACTTGTTTCCAAAGGAAGAATGATATATGGGAGGTAGGAATATAAATCTATTCGAGGGAAAGAGGTGAGGAAATGAAAGATAAACATAACAGCTAGAATTTGAGTGTTAGATAATATATAATCATTAGTAAAATCTTAGTTAAACTCTTGTACAAGATGTGATATAGTTAATGCTCAGTGAGGTCAAAATGTATTCAGTGAGTATAGATGTTGAGAAGGGAAACTCTTGTCCTAATCAGTTGCCTTTCAAGGCGATCAATTCCTGTCTCCAGACCCTGAATGCACAACTCCAAATTTTCCAAATGATTTTGGAAACTCTCAACAGACACACTACTGCAAATCTTGCGAAAGAGAGACAGCAATGCTCTATCCACCTCCTCAAATTCGTTTGTGTTTGATTGGTCAGAATCACAGTATACTCTACTAGGCTGCATCAACTTGGGCACAATTAACCACCTGCTCTCTTTTGATTTTCCTCTTGAGCCATAAATAAATGATAACAAAGACTCCAGTAGAACTAGAGTGTCGGCTTCAGCTTCTTTGAAGTTACTGATCATTGACAGTGCCTCGTTGTCTGTGTTTGATGAAGTTAAAACAAGACCCTTCTTAAATACCTTGAATTTTTCTAAGGCCTTCTGAATAGTCTTCTTTGCCTTCTTCCTTGATGACAAGTATTTGCCACCCTCAATTTTGAATGCCTCTTCATCCCCTCTCCTCCTGCGAACAGTTAATAGAAGTGTATTTGTGCTTTCTGTTGATTGTAGCAGGACATCCTTGGCAATACTACAGATATCCAAGAGTCTCAAAGACCCTTCTAGTAATTCATCAACCCATGTTTTGCAAGATTCTTGTGCCAACACTTGTTGTATGGTTGGCAATTGAAGAATCTTATCTGTGTATTCATGCAAAGCGTGTAAACCATTGAGTTTACTGCTTATTGATGATGATGATGAAGTGACTTCGGAAGCCTTCAATCTGTGCAAGTGACCATCATACTGTGATATAAAAGGGTGAGGAGCAGAGGGCACACTATTGGAGCGACTATGCAGTGTTGTTTTCATGTTTTTAGCCATCTCAGCCAAATTCCTTTCTTAGACAAGTGATGTTGGGCTACAATGATGTACCTGGTGCTGCTACCAGATGCTTCATATATATAGTCAATTTGCTGAGGGAGACCAAAGGAATATGGTACTCTCATAATGACACGAAGTTGGCATAAAATATCATCACCATGATATGGTTGTTTAGCACCCCTTTGTGCTGTCTATGAACTGCTTCCCTCGCACCATGGTTACAACTCAGGAACATTCCTAAGCTTTAAACAGATGTCATTTAAAAATCAAAGCCTCCGTGCTATAGATACATTGAAACAGTATCGTATAAGAAGATGCTCAATGCTTGTTCCCAAACCTGAACCACTGACAACTAATGTATGAAAGAATACAGGTTTTTTTCTAATATATAGAGACGCCATATAGCTATTACTGTGCAAGATTGTTTACAACTACTTTTTTATGCACTCTCGTATATCTGATTCAACTGATTGCAACATCCATTATAATATGTTTGCTACGTGGCTAGATTGGCATCATAAATAAAAACATTTTGCTCGTTTAATTAGAACAAAGATCGATTATCTATGTGTTCTTTCATGGTTGCTTACTACTTTTTATTCTCTAATGCGTGCACCTAGGCAGTAAGTAGAATTTATTTTACATTTACAAGTTATGATTTAAATTGCTATGCTTCGAAACATTAATTTCCATACTTCTTCCCCGTCGCTGGAATATGGTTAACGTAAAAATACACAGTACAAAAATACCAAATTTGAATGGGCACGACATATATTAGTCGATGTACACTAGTGAACCTCTGTTAGTCGAAAAGTCCTTTACATCACATGTGAAAAAACGTTGATCAAGTTTTCAGATTTGATTTTAACAGTTAAAAAATTATTCAAAATGCAATTAACTGAACTCCAGTAGTAACTACTCTACCAACCCAACCAAAACACAATATCCGGCACAAACATTTTCCAATTGGTTTTTGTTTTCAAAAAGAATCTCCGGCACATTAACAAAACAAAACATGTAAAAATAAGATAACAGCCAGAATATTTTAAAGGATCAAACAAGGAAAGAAACCAAAAATACAACCCCAGCCTGGATTCAGCAAAAATCCAGAACTGAGAAGCTATTATGAGATGCGTCTCAAACTTCAAAAGAACATACTTCACTATTCCTACGAGTACTCCATAACCTAGGAACAATTCCACATTTAGGTGTTTGTTGCCCTGGTGTAAATTTGCTGACTTGCATGGGCAGACACCATCCTGATTGAACCTCTAGCCATCAGTTCTCTAATAGCCTTCCTTGCAAGTGATCCATTAATCTGTAAAGTGCATGTAAAACGATTATATATTCTTCAATATACCATTTACTTATTAATTTATGACAGTTATTGGGTAAATACAATTATAAGTATCAGTGTGAAGCACAAAGGGGAGGCAGGCTTAACTTAAAAGTCAAAAATAGAGCATAGCAATGATATTGTCAACTGAAATTGTTTGACTGACATCAAATTCAATGGACTGTTAGGTTTATGCATAGCACAAATGCTAAGCTGAAATTATACATACTATAAGCGAGGACATCAAACATGAATATACCAACTGCAAAATGAGTAAACATGCGTTAATCTGCTCAGATGTATAACAAGGACATGTATTGTAGACATCTAGCTGAAAGGCCATGTTTCCTTATAAGAGGCCAACTCTTGAATCCTAAAGAGATGCACTAAGTTTATTTTCAATATCAGATGAATCATTTTATCAAAAACTAACAAAAATTGAGGGAAATAAACACGGAAAAATACTTACAAATCTAACGAAATTAGATTCTCTAATACAAACGACGAACTTTGGAGAAAAAGTACGAAATTGATAATCAATTATTGAACAATCAACAGTTCAGAATTCCATAACATAAAAGCCAGTGGATCAAACTCTGGGATGTGAGAGAATAATGCCTCTTCATTTGCTCATAAGCAATTAGTCAGTTAACACTTGCACTTTACAAGTTCTTTCATGAAGCTGGACAAACATCACAATTATTTATCATAAAACAAGGAAAACCAGAAATGCTTTGTCTTGGGTAATAAATAATCGTAATACAAAACAAATAACACCCAAAATCAATCAGATGAAACAATGCGTAAAGCCCACATTGACTCATAAGACCGAACACGCATCAAAGAAACACGAACAGATAATGCCTCTCCTAGAAATTAACGCATATACAAAAGAACTGATGCAATTACATTAACAGAACAAGAGAAGAAAAACATACCCTCAAACGATCAGAGAGAATAGAAGGGGTGATGAGCTTGTATTTGGGTGCTTCTGAGAGGAGTTTGTCATAGGTCCCCTGATCAAACAGCACCATGTTGTTCACCTTCTCCTTTTGCTTTCCCTTGCTCCACTTCTGTTGAACACAAGTTCCACCAAAACATCACATCATAAACCCTTGCATTGCTTTAATCACACAAAATACATAGTTCTGGCATATGATGAAATAAAGGTAGTGGCGCTGACCCAGTAATACCAAATGAACCAGACAACAATTATATTAAGAAAAATTGAAACTTTGATGAGAGACGAACCTTCTTCTTCTGCTTGCCACCGCCAGATTTGGCGGGCTTGGAGGAAGGTGGAGGAGCCTTATCCTTCTTTGGTGCCTGCAAGTAAAAACCAACAAAGTCAATCACAATTGACACAGATTGGGGAAAGAAAGGGAGAATATTTTCAGAGATTTTTGCAGAGAAACAAAACAATAATCTCACCATGATATTAGCTGCAACTTGTTAGAGGTAACAGCGAAGAAGAAGGTTTTCACTCTTTCTTTCAGGCAGAGGCGGAAGCAAAAGCCACTGAAAACCCTAGCCATTTTATAAGAGACGCATGATGGCTTAATTGTCCCGGGCTTGCAGCCCAATAGGCCCATCTTTAAACCCAAGATTTTGTTTTTGATAGATACATCCAATATTTGACTCGTCACACCACAAGCGAAGGACTTATTAATTATCAGATATTACTGGTTTGATATATAGAAATTAATAAATTACACTGATTTTTTCTCTTTCTTTTAATATTACTTTGAATTTTTTTGCTTAAAAACATATTAGCACTTCTTATATATTACTTTAATTATATTTAATTATTTAAAAATATAGCGTACTGTATTTCTATCGGTTGTTGTACGCGTTAAAAAATAGAAAACTATGTAGAATTTTGTGTACTGTATATTGGTTAAAAAAAACAGTGTATTAAAATATCAAGTTATTCGTACTTAAGTACCTGAATAGATAAAAAAAAAATGTATGAGTACAATCCTAAAAGCGGAGTATATCAATATTTTTTTAAATATATATATATATATATATATATATATATATATATATATATATATATGTGTGTGTGTG
>Ga0209700_100624_pt1 | contig 68749 bp, 28 predicted proteins | sample SiratroredBW_FD_187528 | JGI IMG/M metagenome (GOLD analysis project Ga0209700, IMG submission 187528) | Root nodule microbial communities of legume samples collected from California, USA - Siratro red BW (SPAdes) (version 2) | ecosystem: Host-associated > Plants > Roots > Nodule | place: USA... | reverse complement strand
GTAAAACTTTCTGTAGAAAATATGTATACTAGATGGAGTACGATTAATAACATATATGTATTGTAAAATATAATGTACATTGTGATGGAAGGTGTTTTTGCCTATTTTAGAATTGATTATTTAAATATCTACTGAAATCATCCTTGTCCTAAAAAAAAATAAAAATAATAATAATAATAATAATTGGACGTCATAGTTTGTGTAAAGATATAATCAAAAGATTTATAAAATTGTAATTATTGTTTAAAATTTTTTATTCTTTAATTCATGGATCAATCTTAACAATTGTTTTATTCTATAAATAAGTGGACATATATTTCTAAAGAAATAAATGGCCATATAAACTTTACATTCTAAATATTTTATTATATCACAACAAAAAGTTATTTTAATGAACACCTTATTTGAATAGCTAATCAATTTAATTCAGATGTTAAGCAAAGTTCTAATCATTAAAATAAGTAGTGATTAATCTTTTATTTTGTCATTAAATACATATCAAGTTATTTGTTGCTAGTTCATTGTTCAATTTTGATCATCCTAAAAATAATATATTAATTTAGTAATTGAAGGGTGATTTTAATTTCAGTCACTAATTTGATAATAAAAATAAAATAATATCATAACTTATTATTTCAATCTCTAAATAGTCAATTTTTTATTTAAATTTAGATAAACTTTTTTTCATAATTAGTGAAATTTTTTGAAATATTTATAAACTTGTTTATAAATATTAAAAAATTAATTGTGCTAAATAATACACATTTTAATTAGTGAAAGAGTTATGTTGTTTTTTGTGAGTGAGAAAGTTTTCAAGTGAAAAGATTTGAGTTAGAAAGTAAAAATTTGAAACATTTTTAGAGATAAATGCATATTTTGTTACTAAAAACACTTAATTTGGTTCTTAATTTAATGGAGGAAAATCAATATTTTTATTTAGTAACTCAATAGTTTTGTATCTAAAATAACATTTTTCTGGGTCACTAATTCAATTGCTAAAAACAACACTTTTATTTTAATTTATATAATCATTGATTTAGTAACAAAAATTTAATTGCTAAAATTATTGATCGATATTTTAACGCTTAATCAAATTAGTATGTTAAAAATATATTTTGTCGTTATCTTGGTAGCTAAATTGTGACGAATGTCATTCAGTGACTAGTTTGATCACAATGAGACTTACTTATTTCAGTCCTAAATAACTTATTTCTTATAGTGGACAAAAGTGAAGTTAGAATGCATTTCAACTTTAGTCATATATTTATCGTATAATACATATAACTAAACTCACCTTTTATACATCATACCATCTACGAACGTGTATAACAACATACATCTCAACATGTAAAAAAATATAACATCATATATCACACTTAGGGCTCTACTCACTTTAACAACCATCTTGTCGCTTGAACAACTATTGCTTGAGTGATCATCGCTTGATCATTATGACCAATGCTTGAGCGGCCGTTTGAATGATTCCAACACATTTTAGAGAATTATCTCACTGTCTCACGACGCTTAAGCACCCTTGTCACGTATCATGTAATGTCATACATTTACACCATGCGTTCATCTCCTCAACATTAAACATAAGGTTCAAAAGTAAAGCCTGAGCCATAAGCAATATTGCATGAGCGTCATGTCTAATGCTTGGACGATATGCTTTCAGAAGAGATATTTATCTTAACATCTCTCTTGCATGAGTCACTCACTCGAGCCACATGTCAACGCTTGAGTCATCCATCGCATCACTTGAGTGATCAAACCATCGCTTAAGCACATAAGGTGGCTAAGCGACAACAGGTCGCTCAAGCGATATCAGGCTCAAAAGCAACCCAAACTTAACTTTCACACGAAATCTCTATTTTTCCAACTGCAAAACTACTTCATCACGTTCAAAATTTTATAAAAATGAATATCCAATGTAATAATACCCCTTCATGTTCAATGAAGATGACATATTTCTTCATTTTACAATCAATAACATGCGTATATGCTTGAACCCATACACAAATATTAAATTATCAACATATATCACTCATTACATAGTTCTGATGTAAAATTAGTTTCCTCAACTTAGATTGAAATGTTCTCTTATTCTAAAAATCTCTTCTCGACTTTGCAATCAACTCCACCAATACAGGTAAACTTCTAAAATACAACACACAAAGAGCATGTTCTCTTAACTCATTACTACATAAGAGAAGAAGAAAAAAACTTAAAACATGATTAAATATAACAACTCAACTTCTAATAAATCCGATACTATCTTAATTTGAAAATAATTTTACTACCATAATTCTTTTGAAAGTAAAAAAAAAAAATATACATAGAAAAAAAAAATACTATCTTTACTTCTACAACTCTTTAAGATCTTAATTTGATAATAATTTTACTATCATAAAGTCAAAGTAAATGTACATAGGAAAAAAAAATGTAAATAGAAGGAAGTTATAAAAAGCTAAAATTTTATATTAAACTAAGAAATGAATGTTTAAGTTATATTTATAGACCTCATTTCTTATTAATTTTAAAATATATTATTATTTAAATCTTGTTTTAAAGTGAAACTTAAAACAAATAATTTTTGGATAAATAATCAGCTCATTAATATAAATATTGACATAACTTTTTGTTTTGTAAATTTAAAATCTTTATTGGTTCCTTCATAATTAATTACATATTAATGTTAATTTTGTATAATAAACACATTAAAGTACAAACACTTGTTTAATTAATTTGACCATAACTTCAAATAAATTTAATGAAATTAAAGTTTTTATATTAAATTTTTAATTTTTTGCCTTATTATACAAAAAAAAAGTAGAATAGTTAATATTTGTTATACTAAATTGATTATTTAGCTTTAATTATTTTACATCTACACTGATACCAGTTCCCATTATCTTCTACCTTATTATGTTTTAATTTTTTCTATTTAATTTTTATTTTTTTACATCAGTATCTTCATTATAAAATTTGTATAATGATTTAAATATATTATTAGTGATAAAATTAAAAAATTATTTGTGTATACCAATTCAAGAAATCCCAATATATATTGCTATAGATTTAATTTTTTTTTTAAAGTAAATTTTACCTTAATACAATGAAGGAATATTATGTCATACTAGAAATATTTTTTTTCAATTTTATAATGATGAAAAATAAATAAACCTCATATAATATAATTTTATGTATTACTCTTGGACCTATATGTAACTTGCTTCTACGTGGTTATCTTGTCCACCAGAAATTGTGATCTAAGGATATTTGTCCATCCCATATTTTATTCCCTGATTTGTAATTTTGGTTAATATATTTTGTAAAAACTGAAATTTTAGTGTTAGCTTAATTGTAATTTTAGTCTTTATATTTTATAAAATTTGTAATTTTAACCCTTAATATTGTTCTTGCAATTTTAGTCCCTTGACTTTAAAATTGATATTTAGCTCATGAAATTTCTTTTGTAATTTAATTCCTCAACTTTTAATTATTTAAAATTTTTTTCAATTTTAATTGTTTTTAAAAAGGAGAGAGAAACAATTTGTGTTGCTCTGAGGGAGGTTACAAAAATTATTTATGGAAGTAATCTAACCTACTATATATAAATAAAGTGAGTATATAATGATTGTATTCATTACCAATTATTATAAATAAAAATAGGAGCACTCATTAATAGAAAAATATTTATTATATTTAAAAACTATTTTTTTAAAATATTTGAAACTATATAGAGTCATCATATAAAATTTATTAATTCAATAATTTATCTTACTTTTAAATAAATTGTATTGTTTATATTCTAATGTTATATATATATATATATATATATATATATATATATATATATATATATATATATATATATATAAAATAGTCCATTAAATACTTTATTTATAGAGTATATCAAAGTAATATAAAATAATAATAAAAGTATTTAATATGTCTAAAATACTGAAATCATTTAAAGCATTTAAAGGTATTTATAAAATTTCCTTAATATTCATCTCACTCATTAAATGAAAAGCTATTTTTATATTTTAAATATATTAAATTTTATATTAGCAACCAGTTAAAGGCTTTATTTATAGATAAAAACTAATAAGTAATATTATAAATAATACAAACTTAAATTCACTTTTGTTTCATATAAATTTGTAAATGTGTAATTTTGTCTATGTATAAAATTTCAATCACACATTTAATCTTCTAGTTCTTTAAAATTAAACAAATCTAATAATATCCTCTAATTATTAAAAACGTTAACATACATGTAAAGATAACATAAATAAAAAATTAATGTTAAACTTTACTATTAATATCTTAAATAAATAAGTATTTGACAGAATTATTACTAATAAACATGTAACATTTTTATTAGTATTAAATGTCATGCTAATATAATAATATTCACTTTTTTTAATTAAAGAAAACATTAAATGCACTATGAAAAGAAAATACTTTTTATCATTTAGAAATACAAGTATTAAATGTGTTCTTGTACTTGTAATAATACAATAAATACTTTTCAGTAAAAAGGCCCCTTCAATTATTCTTAAACCAGGACATTAATACAATTGTTTTGATCCTTAAAATGATATTTAATGAATAAACTTAATCATAAAATAAAGAATGAAAATAAAAAGAGTTGAGATTCTTAGCATGATGAAAATGTGTTATGATAGGATGAACATACAAGTGGGTCACACAATTATTCTTTCCAGATGTCTATCGCGCATAAAGCTGATTTTTTCTTCTGAATTTGGATTCACATTAATTAGTGATCTAAAGAAACGCCATAATTTCACGTTCAGATTCCAAACCCCACTTTTGTTGTCCAAGACAAGATACATAGGGGACACAGGCAACCAATCCCACCTTAAGTTAAATGCATATTTGTCTGTTTACCAATGAAAAATGACCTTTTTGGCTCTCAAATATTTATGATCAACTAAGGGGCATTATCTTAGTCCCAACAATAAATTGAAATAATTATTTTTTATTATAATTTTTTAAATTTTTATCCACCACAAACATTTCTAGTAGTAATTAAAATTAAACATTTAGTGTTGGGAAGCAGCCACAGTGTATATGACAAGACCAAGAAAACAAAATCCTTTTTGACTAAAATGGCTGGTATTAATACGTTTCACCAACTTGTTATCTAATTGTCCCATGCAAATATGGAAAACCCATCATTTTGATTCTTTTGATCGATGTAGTCATTAATCTCATCCATTTACTTTATCTTTAATTAAAACATCAAATTTACGTTTATTAAAAGTACACTCTTAACTTTTTCATTCATCAGAATAGTCTATGTAGATGTGGTAACTTAGTTTGAACTGTTGCTAACCATGTGCTGTTATTTACATTATTATACTTAATAATAATAACAATAATGTTTATTGTTAGTTTATTTCCCATGGATTATCTGTTAATGATGACAATGATATGACTTCACGATTTATATCTACCTTTTAAGGTAAATTTATCTCATCTCGGATTCTTTGCAGTAAATTCAAAATCTTATGCGAGTCTTATGTAGGAATAAATCGTGTAGGAAAAAGTAGTATATAAATTGAGAACGAAAGAATAAAATAAGCAAGTATTATAAATCCTTCTAGATTTTTTTTTCTTTGTCTATATTTGTATACCACCATTTATTACATTTTACAATTGTTTTAATTGTAAGATTTGTTGTGAATTTTGATTGTGTAAACAATATTTTTATATTGTAAAAGTTATCATATTTACCTATAACTATTTGTGATTGGATAGCAAGGTAAAAGTTATTTATTTTATCAACAAATTTACTTATAAGTTATAACTGTAATTCATGATTGAGTGACAAGTCAACAATTTTGTCTATAACAATTTATGATTTGAGTAACTGAGTATTTAGTCATAAAACTATATATTCTTAGAAATTTTGGTACAGCCAAACTTTCCATTAGTGGAGTAACCATGAAACAATGAGACCTAATGAGGAGTGATTAGATAAAATAGTGTCAGAAGAAGAATAGAGTGTGATATGCAGAAATTGGAGAGAGAGATAAGCGTGAGAAAAAAGACAGAAACATATAAAGGAGGTGGGGGGAGTTGAAATAAATGAGAACACATGCAAGGTTTAGAAGTATTAAAGGAGAAGATAGAGTCAAAAATAGGCAAAATTGGAATTGGATGAATGTGAAGTGTGCAGGAAGTAATAGTTGTCTTGTTTTGGTGAGTTGCACTTTGGCAGAATCGTAGTCCAACTTCCCAAAACCACAATCAATAAATAAAGTCATACATTAATGTCCTTCCTCATACGTAGCGTTCGAACACTGCCTTAGGTTTGAGGTGGAGGCTTCTTCCGTAACACCTTTTTCAATTACAACTCATAGCTGGATCTTTCTTTCTTTCATATTTGGTTTGGTTGGCCTTTTCTTTTCAAACATGGAACACAAATTTGATATTGACGCATACAGATAACGGTATACCTAGCTAGGGACATACATTCTTTACCATCAACTTTCTTTTTTAATCCATGTAAGCAAATAAAAAAAAAGAAAAAAAGACATTCATTTGTGTTGTCGGTAAGGGGTGTCTGTTTGGTAGTACATGCTCTGTTTCTACGCTACCAATAATAATTGGCACCATTGTTCGTTCATCAACTAATAGCCACCATGGTTAGTAAGTAGTAAATCAGAATTAGATAAACATTTGTGTCACTATGCGCCCAAACATGTGTGATAGATATGATGGGATGGTGTGCATGCCTCTGCCCCCATCTTTCTATTCTGTACTTGTCTATTCCTGTTTTGCTACCTTCCTTCTCCCTCCTTTTATCATTATTCACGGAATCTACATTCAAATATTAGTTTTTTATGTTTTTATGCAAAAATGTTCCTTCTTCTTTCAGTTTTTGCATCATAAAAATTTACCTTTTCATCTGCATGTATGTAATATTCAAAAAGGTAAAATAGGGCTTAACATTGTCTTCATGTGGACAAGACAAGTATCAGAAGACAATGCTTAAGAGAAGTTAAATTTTAAAAAGATTGTGAATAAAGAGTAAATTATTATTGATTGCAAAAAAAAGAATGAAAAGGGAAGGTGGACGTATATATGGTGGTGGTGTGAGGCGGAATCAGGGGTTATTTTCAGACTTTTTATGTGAGAATGTGAGAAAGAGAGAAGAGGCCGAAACTACAGATGCTTCCCCCTTCAAATCAATCATCATTCAGCAACTTGGTGTGGGTGGATTCCTTATACTTTATTTATTCTTTACTTTAGCTACCCCTACTCACCTTAAATTTCAGTAATACAAAATAAAATATTCTTTAATAATAAGAAGTTTCTTCTAAACAAAATCATAAATATTTTATATCTTTTATTTTAATAAAATTTAAAATAAAATTGTATTCAGAATTCTTTTATTAATTTTTCTTAAATTCCTTAATCATTTGTGATTTTCTTTTAGTTTTTGACTAATTAACCAGTTTTTATACCGAGTTAATTTTTTATTTTTCTTTATCCAAATAGATTGAAGAATTCTCTGATTTTCTGATTAAAACAGTTAGTCGGGTACAGCTCTTACAAGATATATATATATAAACATAAATAAAAAAAATACAACAAATAACAAAAGTTATATGCTTTAAAGTTCGGTCAAATTAATTTAACACAAATAGTTTTAAATATTAAATACATATAAAATGCATCATAACAATGAATTTTATATTAAAATGTGTATTAAGTTATAAATAATATAAAATGTGTATAATTTAAATAAGTTCTTAAAAGAAGATTCCATTTTCTTTCGTGGACTTAGACCGGTAACAAGTTTCTCCTGTCATCTTGTGCATTAGGTTAGTCCATTTTACCATTCAACAACTCCAAAAGAACCATTAGTATAATAACTAGTTCATTCAAGATAAATAATTTCTAGTAGTCTTGCATATAATCCATTATTTAACACAATTAAAGATTATAAAATTTGACAAGAAAGAAAGGGGAAAACAGGAATTAATGCTCCCTTTTATTAATATAATATAATGATAATTCTCAGTTTAATTAATAAATATACCTATTCTTACAAAAAAAAAAAAAAAGGAAGAAAACAATATAAAGTTTATAACGCAAAAATTAATTAATCTTTTATCTAAGGAAAAAAAAAATTGACACCCCCCACCCCCCGACAAGCCTTGTAACGGTTTTTTTCTTGGTTCTACTAAGTACCTTTGACTTTTCCTGGCCAAAGTTTGTATTTACATTTCTACCACCAACAAAAATGGATATCTCCATTGACCACTGTTTGAATAATACTATTCCGCCACCACTCTCACAGAAGCAGGTAGCCACTCTTGGGAGCCCCGGCGATCGGAATAGCCATCATCTTCGAGCCTAAATAGCATAGAAGAAGACTCGTAGTCATGGGTACTTGAATTCAAATTCTTTTTCAGTTGGTGGAAACTTGGAACCAACACTTTGTCCATCCATTCATCAATTGTGGTTTGGCCTAACCACACTCCGCTGGTGATCTTGTCAAGAGCATCTTCCTGCACTTCAATTGACACCCCATTCCCCACAACTGCGGAGAACCTTTTGCCGATGGATGCTGAGAAATTCCTGCGAATGAGATCAAAGTTCAAGGGCTTGAAGACAATGGCGTCGTCAACAGAATCCAAAAGCTCGCGCGGTATTGTTGAGAGAGACCCTCCTCCATCGATATTGATGTCTTCATGTTCAACTGTGAAATCACTTGAATTGAGTGACCCATCTCCCCTGTCGTCCTCTGCAGCATCAGCAGCTTCATTAAGATCAAACGATAGACCTGAATTCACCTCCTTCCGGGACTTCAATGACCTGTCTTCATCGGATAGCCAGCTGGGTCTTCGTTTTGATGCTCTCTTACCCACTGATATGCGCAGTTGCCACCCTCCCTTTGCTAAATTTTCAAGCTTTTCTTCGTCCAGTGGAGACCCATTGGAGAGGTACCTGAGGTCCTCTGGCAACCCATTTGCAGTCAGGATAAGCATGACATTCCCGAGACTGACTTCACGGCCGTGAGAATCCGGAAACCGACCTTGTTCCATGGCTCTTCTTATGCTCCCGCGAAGAAGGATGTTGGCTTCATCAATGTCCTCAAGCACGATTACAGAAAGTGGGTTCCTTCTGATGGCCTCCGCTATTCGATCGAGTGCTGTTTTTCCACGGAGATGAGGAGCGTCAGAGTCTCCATCCCCACGGCGTTGAGCTAGAGGTATTATTATTGGGTTGGACCCAGATACCAGCTCAGAAAGCGCTGCTGCCATTTTCTTCTTGCCAATTCTGTCAGGACCCACGAACAGTAACCACGTGTCACCTTTGGAGCGTCTTTTTCCATTGCCCAGTTTGCACTGGGTCACTGTGGTGGCCACGGCTGATGCTGCATCCTGCTGCCACCAGACCTTTTCTGTCAGGCCTTTCAGGAGCTTCTTGAAGGAGTCCGCATCAAGTAGCTTTTTGCTCTGTAATTCATCGAACTTGTCTTGTGACTCAGAAGAGAGGCAGCTCAAGAAATCATTGATGCCTTCTTTCTGTGTTTCTTCTGGAGTAGCTGGCTTTGTTTGCCCAAGGACCAGGTCGGTCCTTACAGGACTTTGCTGCGGGCTCACTGCACGCTCTGGTGTGTGGGTTGGCACTGGGTGTGAGTTCAATTGCAAAGAGGTTCCGAGATTTTTATTTAAAGGTATTTTGGGTTGGAATTGGCGTGCCACCAAGTTCATATTGTATAGTCCAGTCATTGACAAAGGAGTTGGAACAAGTCTCTCTGTGCTCACATTTAGCTGATGAAATTTAGGATGTAAACTCAAGCAGGTGTCATGCCATTTCTTCTGTATTTCTTGAGTCCTCTTCTTCACATTCACTTCTTGGCCATTACTCTATTTAAAATAAAAAGGAATACAATGGTTAGAAGACATGTACTATTTTATACGAAAGCCCACCAAATAACCAGTGTAATTGTTTTTGTCAAATTCACCTGAGCCTGATCCATTACTTTGCCGTTATCATTATTAGTTTTAGCCTTCTGTAACCATTGAGGAAGGGACGTTTTAGCTCCTCCCTCTGATTTGAGTTCAGTATCTGATTTCTCAGCATCTTTCAACATTTCTGCCACTTCTCGCTCGCAGCTCTGCATACATTGAGGGCAACAAATTGATACAGCGGCAGGATCTACGTTCTCAGAGGCACGCCTCAGTGGAGTGATTGGTGTAGTAGGCAAGGTCTTTAACGGCGACAAAGACTCGAGAGAAGTTCCAAGAATACCATTGGTGCCAAGCCTGGTTTACAAGTGAGTAAAACGGTCACACCACACGGTAATAGCAAATGCAGGAAACAGAGTAACCACGTTCCAGATCACAGCCTAATCAAGCTAACAGTGCGAAGGTAGACAAAAAGCTAAAAATCCTCCTGTCTTATATTACTGTCAACAGAAACAGAAACATCACACGTTCCACATTCAAAATGTCATACAAGGGAGTTCAAGCAAGATACTAGTGAAACAAATCGAAAAAAGAACAGAAACAAAACAGAGTTAACATATCAGACAAGATTCATTCACCAACTGCAATCCCAAGTTCAACCAATTCCATGAAAGAAAACTCGTTAAAACTCCATTCCATCAAACACGAAAAGCTAATATTAATTATTTAATTTGATCTTGCAACAGAATAACCAGGGAAATAAGATTTTGGCAAGACTGAAATAATAAAGGATGAAATTGGATGAAGGTCCTTTTGTGATCAAAAGATGATATGCATTATTAAATTGGTGGAAGCAGAGAAATAAATACCTGGGAAAGATCCCAGGGAGAGGGGCTCTGGTGGTAATTGGCACTGCCTGAAGATCCCAATCATTTTCCATGGTAGGATGATAAACCTGACACCTCAAGTAAGTCTCACAAGTAGCAGTACCTAACAACCAAAGCCTACCAGCGCCACCTTCACCGAACTTGCTCACCAACCTCCCCATCTCCGCCACCGCTGCCCTCCCAGCCTCCGCGAGCGTGAGTTGCTGCATGTTACCCAAACCACCACCAACGGCGAACCCAGCAGGCTGCTCCACCAGCCACTTCAAGTCACCCAAGTCAACGAAAACCCCTCCAGACCCAGAATTCCCAGTCCTCGTCTCAATCAAATCCCCCAACTCCTTCAATCTGGCAGGTATCTGCGCCTTATCAGAAGGAAGCTCCTTCTCCAAATGAATCACGTGAGCATTCGCGAAAGGCCCATCACCCAATTCCTTGTTCTCAATCTTCTTTATCACCTCCTTGATCGCAGCCTCGGGCTCCGATTCCCCAACCAAGATCGGGTTCCTCTTCTTCGACCTCAGCAATATGTCCACAATTCGTTTCGCATCATCGCCCCTGTGCTGCGCAGCACTCCCCTGCTGCTGCTGTTGCTGCTGCAGACGCGGGTTCAGATACAAATTCCGGCCGGTGGCGGAATTCGCGGGAGCCACCGAGCTAGGACGGAATCCCAATCCGGAATTAACGGTGGAGGGGACGGCGTTAAGGGACTGTTCGATGGTTGCTTTAACGGCGGGGCTGGAGAAACTGGCTTCGCGCATGACCCTGCTCACGCTGGGGTCGTCGAGAATGGATATGATTAACTGTTCGAGCTCCACTTTGACGGCGAGGAGAGGCTGCTGCTGCTGCTCCGGGTAGCCGCGACGCTGGTGGGCCTGAGCCCGCTTGAGAGCCGCCATCAAGGCATTGGAGATTGGCGGCTCCATGGAGGAACCGGTGTTCTGCGAAGTAGGCAATCGCTCCAGAGCCACGCTGAAACATAGCTCCAGCGCCCTGCACTGAAGGGGATGAGACGAATTGGGGTGCGATTTTATGCAGGCCTGGCGGAGGAACCCCGAGGGCGAGGCGAGCAGCGTCGCCGCCACGTGGAGCGGAGTGGTCTGGCCGTGGTTCCGGCGGCCGGCCTCCGCGATTGAGTGATTGAGAACGCTGGCCGCCTCCGGCGTTAGGGTTTGCTGGATGGTGCTTAGTCCGGCTCTCATTTCACGACTGGAATTGAATTCTGTAGCGTTTGTGAAGGCTCCAGCGAAAACAAAAGTGGGCACGATTTGGTTTGGCTTGGCTTGGTTAGGTAGAGATTGGATTGGATTGAATTGGAAGAAGAAGAAGAAGAAGAAGAAGGAGAAGGAGGAGGAGAGAAAGAAGAAATGGAGAATGGATGTGAATGGTATATCGGAGGGGTACTTGGTTTGCTTGACTTTATGGGAGGAGAAAAAGGAGAGTAATGTGTGTGAAACTTACACTTGGGTTCTAAGGCTATTGAGCCCTGAGTAGAGGGAGAAAACGAAATTAGTGTGTGGCAAGATAAGATAAGAACACTTCAATATAGACAAATTCACATTTTCAAGGGTGCAAGGAACAACTGGATGGCCACCCAAAACAATCAAACACAAGCTTTTTACAAACACAAACAAAATCAACACTCTAATACAACACCCACCCCTACTATAGCTACCCTTTCTCTCTCTCTTTCTCTCTCACTCACTTTCTACCCTCCTCTAAAAAGGCTCTTTAGAATTCGAAATTCAACGCCCAAAAGGAAATATCAGATCCCTTCCCTTCACAACATCTCCCATTCTCTTCTCTCTCTCCTCACCTCATTCTATCTCCCTCCATCTCAAACAATAACCCATCTGTCCCCAGGAATATATTGGTCTACATACATACATGCATGCGTCAGGGGCGGTGAATATAAAGCAAGCTAATTCCTTTTTCATCAACTAACCAAACTTAGCTAATTAATCTCACCGCATACCAATATTATTCTATTCTAATTATCCCTGCACTACAGACCAACAAGGTAAAGGAGAGAAAAATAAAATCTAAAATAAATAAAAAAGATGGTTTCTTTATTGTGGCAAGAGAAAGACACGGAAGTAGAGAGAATTTCTAGTAAACGGAGACTTGATGGATGGATGGATGGAAGTAGTACTATCGGTTGCAAGGATTTCTGGAAAAAAATGCTTTCTGGACACAGCAATCTGCTCTCCTTTTTGTGTCATCTTTTTCCTCTCTTTATTTTATTATTATATCTTATCATTAGTTTATTAATTTAACACTTGCCTTTCAATATTTCTTGTCTGCATTTTTTTATAATTGAATTTAAAGGCTAATTTGTCTGGACTCAACAGATTAGTTATTCTCTGATGGAGGACGCCAAAACACCTTTTTTGCACAACACAGAGATATCAATATTATATTCTCCATTACCTAATATATGAAGTGTGGTATTTTTTATTAGAGAATGGTGTGTATTAAAAAAAGGTGATTACATAGTTAATAAGAATTAATTTGATATGTATTATAATAGACAGCGGTGTCTGGTAAAAGAATACTACTACTCATTGGATAGAGAAATGTAAAAACTAAAAAGAAAGATGATGATGGGAGAGAGAGATAGTGAGGACTGAGGTCTTGGGAGTTTGGATTGACTGGCTTTTTAGTTTTTATCCCTCTTTTTTCTCGCTCATTGCTTTTGTTTTGTTGCTAGTTTGTTAAAACTGTAACAAAAGAGATTAAGTGTTTGCATGAGTCCCACGCATGGAATGGAAGGTTGATGACACGAGCCAAGAGACATTGAACACCTGTTGTGAGTGGGGCCCTTACGCGCATAGGAAATGTGATAGTAACTGCTGCTGTCTCAATCCTCAATTTTGCCTTTCAACCAATTTTCTGCTTTTCACACGCAACACCTACAAAAGGTATCTCCCCACTTTCACCTTTTTCATACTTAAATTACTCTCTCTCTCTCTCTCACTTTATCTCAAGTCCAAGCCTACGTGATCGTTTGGCAAGTTACCATTAACCCACCTATTTCTTAAGCTAATCCTAATTAATTAATACACGTTATTATTCTAAACTTTTCTCGTCACTTACTACTGTAAAAGTCACTACTCAACACTAATAGTATATATTTTTATTTTTAAATGAAGTGTTAATTAATACTTTATAAATAATTAACTCTCAGAATTTTAATAAAATGCATTACTTTTCTCCTTAGCTGGGTAACTGCACAGACTTAAAGAATTAACTTTTTTTCAAATGTATTGCCAGTTAATGAATGAGTACAATCCATTTAAGTGATATTAATAGGAGTTTTCCTCTTTTCATGTGGTTCAGATTCAATAAACTCTACTTCTGAATCAAGTTGTTGCATGAATGGACCATATATACATAATCACTTTGAACCTTACTTACCATGTAAATAATACCATATGACTTTCGATTTCAACTTAATAAAACAATGAATCTGGACCATTGCCTACGCATTTATATTAATCCGCCATGTTTAACAAAAACAGGTTTTGATGAATTGCTTCAGTTGTCGTCATTAAAAGTAAAAGGTATGTTCTGTCTGACTCTTTCTATACACATTTATTTTATTCATGTAAATGATGTACTATAAGACTGTTTTTTATTTTATTTTATCTGGTATTAATTATCTCTGGATTAAAAGGCAAGAATCTTAAAAAAACTGTAAACAGATTGAATATTATAAACTATTTTGATGAATTTGAATTAATTATTACCGTTGTCTTGTGATATGAATTAGTGGTGAAAAGGAACAATTGTGAAAATAAAAGAGGAAGAGCACATTAAATGCTTTGAAAATGGTTGAGGCCTAACCTTCCCAGGCCAGAGCCGCCCAATAATATCTGGCATTAAATTCAGTGGACAAATTCAACTTGGTTTTATATGGACCGACCTTCATTCAATCCGATAAATAACAATCTTCTTTAAAGAAGAAAACGACCTCGTATAACACCTTCTTTCTACATACCAACTTCCAAAATCAAAAAAATAAAATACCACAACTATCCCTTTTCTCATTAATAATTGGTTCCTTTAATAAAAAAAATACCACTCCTCTTATTTCAAAATAACCGCTGTTTAATATTTCATATAATAATCAAGGGAATAATTGAAAACTTTTAGTTTTAATAAAATGCAATCACTCTTTCAACGTTCTCATGTACTTTACTTAATGGAGATGTCAATACCCAAATATAAAATAATATAAAATTGTTCTCAACCTTGTATGTATGTATCCATGTATGGGATCATTAATTGGTATCTACATGGAAAAGTTATTCTGCATTGTGCACGGACATCCTCCTTTACGAAATAAAAACATAAAAGTCCATAGATAGCTGATTAATGGTACAAATTAAATATACAAAATCTTGAATCAATAATAGTTCCATTAACAAAAGCTTCAGTGTATTGAATGGAAGGTAAAATGCTCAACATCAGACTCTATTAATTAATTCTAAATAATTAAAAACGAAAAGACTTTAAATAATTAAGTTCAAAATCTTACTCATTTTCAGTATCTGAAATGGAGCTTAAAAACTAATGTTAACAAAAAGTGTTATAAAAAAGTAAAGATTGGAGATAAGAAATGATAAGGAGTGCTCTAAGACTAATGATAATGGTGATTATGGAAGTGTGAGGAAATGAGGGTATATAGATATATATAAAAATAATAATAGAAGAGTGCTTTTGGGATTCCCAACTTTATATGACAGAGGGTAGCTTAGCCACAGACACACCAAACAACTTTTTAAGAAAAGCTTACAGAAACCCAAAAAATAATGAATCATCATAGTTCCTTTTTGTAACGCACGCCCTCCACCCCCTACTTTTTTTCTTCTTTACCTCTCTCTCTTTCTCTCGCACTTTTCGCGTTTTTCGAGTTCACAACTACTTCTGCCTTTATACGCACCCACCGCACAGTTTTCTCTCTCTCCTTATTTGTCTCTTTTCCACACCCTTTGCTTCCTCCGCGGTTCATTCATGTCTCAACCATTTTTGTACTCATTGCTCTCAGCTTCCCTTTCATCTTCACACACACGGTTGCCATGGCGTCACACCTCTCTCCAGTGGGGACTACCCAAAACAAAACACACACTACCTCCACAAACAATCATCTCATTCTATTCATTTTTTTTTCTTTTGTCCTACCTACATGTTACACAAACATATCTCAATTCTTGCTTTCTATTCTTTTACCTTTCATTTACAATAGGTTATTTTCTTCAAAATTAAATATTCTCTCTCCTGTTTAGTTCTGTAAAAAATATATACATGCATGTCCCATTGCATAAATACTCCAAATAGGATACTTTGTTTGTCTTCTAACCAATATCTATACTTCTAATCAAAAAAGTGGATGGTACGTATTTTGGATATGACTCATGACCAACAAAAATCAGAAAAAATAGAATGAAGACTATTTTTCCTTCCAAAAGTGGTTGAAACATGTTTTAGGTATGACTCGTAACAACCTATTTCGTCTAGGAAAAATAAAAAAGAATACTTAGTTTTCACTTTTGGTTGTGTACAATGTGGAAAGTATATCCAATGACACAAGTATTTGAAATAAAAATAATAATTAATATGTCATTAGAATGTTTTTATGCTTTAAATAATGTACAAACTTTATTTGTCTTTTTTTTTTCTTTCAAAAGTGGGTGAAAAGGTAAAACTCTTAACAAATATTTTTCTTTTTCTTTTTTCATTTTCGTTTTATAAAAGTCGAAACAATAGAAAGGATTGATTGTTACGTTGTTTGTTTTTTGGTAATAATAGTTTGCACCATAAACCATGTACGAGAGAGTTTAATAAATTGTAAAAGAAAATTTTTATTTTTTAAAAATGTTGTTCTAATATAAATGAGCTAACATTTATTCTAACTCAAATGTAAATGTAAAAAAAAAAAAAAAAAAAAAAAAAAAAAAAAAAAAAAAAAACATAGTTCATTTAATACTAGTATTTCAAAAATACCCTCATCTATAAACCTAAATATATTATTCTCGATAAATATAATTGAAGAAAATTTAACAAAAATATATTTTTATTGTATGAAATCAAAAATATTAAATGAATGAACTTAACTATTACTTTTAATCGATAATTGATGTGAAAGCAGTTAATATTAAGTCAACTTAACCAAGTTTAACAATGAGTAGGTATAAATATGTTTCAACAGAGTTAATATTTTAGTTCCCCATCCCTAAGAGACTGTGTTCCTCAAATTCTCAAATGAGATGAAATCATGAAATCCAAATAAATGTGGTCATTTTTCCTCTTCCATTTAACAGAAAAAATGTGGAAACACTTTGCAATCTTTATAGTAGAAGGATAACATCATGTTACCATATAACTTTGAAAAATGATGCTTGCAGAGAATAATAATTTTGTTGACAATGAATTTAAAAATGACATTAATGTTATAAATGGGTAAAGTAAAGGGAAGGGAAAATGGAGATATCGAATTAATCTTTGTTTTGGCACATGGGGACGAGCAAATCTCGTCCATTGCGATACGCTGAGAGAGCCACAAGACAAAAAATATTTTACACCAAAACATGTGAAGTTACAGAGTAATAGATTATACGACCATGTTTACCATTACATCAATCAACGCCAATTCCTTACTTTTTTTTTTATTTATACTATTTTAATAAAAGAATCTAATCACTTGGTGCAAACATGATGAGTATTGTTCGATTCAGTTTTGTGATCCCTACAAAGTCTTAATCGGTCTATATCAAATCAAATATATTCATCCAAATCAAACATGTCTCCAATCTAATTTGAATCTAATATCTTAAAATAACTTTTTAACAACTTTCATCCTATATTATCAAAATCGGAATAAACTTATCCCCGGATAAAAATTAGAAAAAATAGTTAAATAGTTACTTCAGAAGTTAACAAAATATTTAATAAATTCGAAATTTAACTTTTAAAAAAAACAGTCTAAAATATTTATTATTTTCTTTTTTATAATGCATACCAATGTGCTATTACTTCATCTATATTATAAAACTTTCAACTTAAATATGATATCACGTTTTATTTAAACTTTATATAGTTTTTAATGTTAAAATATTTTAAAAATTCATATTATAATATTGTATTTTGAATATTATTTATATATATTATTAAAAAAATCTTGATACCCGTTGAACTTGATTAAATCATTGAATCCTGATTTTAAAAATATTAGCTATACATCCTTAAAATTAGATCTCATGGGTCTTTAATACGAGATCTATGATTACAAAAAGTTATAATTAAAATTAAGGTTAATAGTAGTTTGAGTCTTGAAAATGTCTCTTTTTACTTTAAAGTAATATTTGTTTTTATGTTTCCTTTTTCGGAAACACATTAAGTGGCCCATCATCTAATTATATAGTTAACTTGGTTTATATCATTACTGATGTAAAAAGATAGTCTTATTTTGATATATTAATTTTAGCTTGAGGCTTTTAAGAACTTATTAATGCGAAAAATAAATCTTATTTAAGGATAGTAGTTTTTAATTGGAGGCTTTTAAGAATTTATTAAAAGGTGACATACAATTTTAAGCACCTGAGGAGACTACTAAAACTAAAGTCAAATTATTTTTAATTCTTACATTTAACCAAAAGTAATAACTAATTTCAATATTTTCTTAAAGATTAAGAGTACATGATTTATTCTATAATTTTTTAGTTAGAATGAACAAATTGAAATAGATCATTTTATAAATAATATATTTAAACTAAAATACTATCATGCACAGAAAATTATAAAAAGAAAGTACTGTTATTTATAGAAAAACACATATATTTGAAACTTAATTTTTGAAAGACTCATACATTAAATTTGACCCATAGGTTAGCACCTTCAGATTACTCCTTCTAACTGTCAATTCACACAGTTTTTAACCGATCATAACATAATCTGACAGGATAAATTTATGCATATGTTCTGACCAGTTCTTTCAAACTGCAGTTTCAGTTGAATGAACCTCCTTGTCCTCATCATATACCTAATTCCAAGGTACCAATAGAGTCAGAATACTCTCTCAACAAATCCTCAAACAATAAACATCCTATGTCATTCCTATTAGGTATTTTAGACTGTTATTTCGTAACAGTTATCAACACATCAAGATCACATGCTACTACTCATACAAGTTTCAATCAATTAAAAGATTTCAATCAATTAAAAGAATTATCAAAACCAAGAAAAGAAATACATTAAAAATTTATCGCAATAAAGTATGTTGCACCCAACCTACCAAGTGAGGCCCCACGCCCCTGCATAAAATTTTAGATTTTCAAATTTTCTACTTTAATCTTACAATGTATATCCACTAAATTGATCATATATAATCTTACAACTTATTCTTATCTATCAAATTATTAATTACAAATACTATGAGTACTCAAAATTGTCTTTCTATTTTCAAACTAAAATTTTAATTTCAAAACATTTCTATCAACTTTCTTATTCCTTACCAACATAACTAAAATCTTTTAAATTTTCAAAATCAAGCTAGTATACTAACAATATAAGTGAATTTCTCGACTACCAAAATAAAGTTAAATTAAAATAAAATATCAAATTAATTCAACTCATTCCATGTTCAATATCAGTCCATACCTGTCAATTGAAATAACACATAATGTCCCTAGTATAAACACAATCACTTCTCAAAACCTAAATAATCAAGTTGATCATAAACATGACAACAACATCTACCAAAAGATCATAAGTTACAACTCATAAGAAAAACTCAACCTGCAACATAGTTATGATCAACGGTCTAAACTTACTTAAAGGATATAAAATTCAAGTTAGGCCCAACAACATTTTATTTTTAAAATAATAATATATTGTGGCAGCCCAATAGGTTTTAAGTAAATAACCTAAAGCAACTCAGTAGATTTTTTTTACTCTTCACACAAGAAGAAGAGTGAGGAGAATAGATTGTGTCGTCTTTGCCATTTAGAGTTTGGATGGCTATTTGAGTACTCATTTGTGCTTTATTTTTGGTGAAATTTCATCATATTGTTCCTCTCACCATTGACATCAATCTTGTATTTTCATAATTTTATTTCTCTCACTGTTTGAAGACGCTCTATTTACCTCTTTAGTGTTTTCATTATTTGTTTGTGAGTAGAACTAAGATTATTTTGTCAGAAGTGTTTATCTGTACTCTTTGATATTTTATAGTGAAGATTTCTCTGGACTAGGTCTCATGGTTTTTGTCCCTCTCATCGGGGGTTTACACGTTAGAAACTGGTGTGCTCTTCTCTCTTGCATATTTATTTTATACTCTTTGAAATTTTTGGATTGTCGTATATTACGCTTCTCTTGGTTCTTTCAAGTGGAAAATGTTTTATTTTTCATACATATATTTTGATTAATTTTTCCGTTACGTAACTGTGCCTTTCCCATCAATATAGTTTTGATCAGTGATCTAAACTTATGCTTAGGATATAGAACGAATAAAAATAATTCTTGATACCTCTAAAATCGTATGCACGAAAATGCATGCAGATTTTTAAGGAAACTCTAAATTAATCTAGAAAGAATAAATATCACTCTTGATATCTTTCTACATACACGAAAATACATGAAGAGTTTTAATGAAAATACATGAAGAGTTTTAATGGAACCCTGTTTAAGAACATGAGAAAAATTAAACTTATGAACTAATATTATAATTTATTAAGCACAACTAATATTATCATTTATTAAGTTTGCTATATAGTATACCAAAAATTAATGAAAATTTTTTATCCTCAATCTGACATAAGATGAAAACAATTTTTTTTCAGAAAAAAAAAACAAAAAAAAAACTAAAATATTTGGAATTTAGAGAAAGATAACAATTTTTGTGAAAATAACTCTAAACTCTTGAGTATATTGTTCAAAAAGATAGAGATAATAATAATAATTTTAGTAGTTATGCAACTAGTAAGGGACATGAATGATTTACTTTCAAATTTAATACTGTCAATATTCTTTAATAACATATCATAATATATGAGGGATTATCATGTCACTCTCCGTTGGTAATAAAGACTAATAGCAGCCTCTATATATGCCTCCCCTTAATCAGCTAGAGATTATCAAATAGAAACATGGAATTAAATTCAATATATTATTGTATAATAAATGTTCAAATATTAATAAATAATTACCTAAATAAGGTTTAATATGTTGAAAAATATAAAAGTACTCAGTATTTTATTTGTTGAATAATTAAAGAGATTACTGAGAAATGTTTAAAAACTGTTTAAAATTAGAGTTTAGTTTTATGTTCATCCAATGAAATTTTAACCTATAATTGTTTCATTTATTCATTAGAATGATGAAACAATAAATTAATTTTCTATTAAATGTATGCATAGAATTTATACTAAGAACAACTATAAATTAAACTCTTAATACTGTTCAAATTGTTGTTCAGTGAAGATTCCAGCCGATGTGAGTCCTAAGATTGTCAAAATCAACTTTTCAAATACATTGTCAATAAGTGCACGTCATCTAATTGAAGATGGGTGTGTGTGAAAGACCAGGAATAATAATATAACATGAGGTTAAAACTAAATTAAAATTATACAGGTTTTATTTATTTTTATATAAAATTACAATACATAAGAAGGTTAACCAAATACATTTATTCGAATTTGAATACTAGGGCGAAAAGAATAAAAATATAATGTTAAACAGTGAAAAAAATAATTAAGTCCATTTGGCACAAAATATTGACTTCAAATTAAAATATATTTTTAAAATTAGAAGCATAATTTTAAGTTCGATCCAATAAAAAATAATGCAACTAAAATGAAATAGTCTAACTCTTATCTAAGTTGGCTTGCGTATACTATCATTGATAACTTTTGACATGTATTGCTTTCATTTAATACATATTAATGACTATCTTGACACATCATGTGACATGTTTATAAGAGTATATTGTTTTATTATTAAATAATGATTACTTTTATTTTTAAAATTTATAGGAATTAAGATTAATATTTTTTTACTAAAAGCTAATACTTATCATACTTATATAAAACACATTTTTTAAGTTAGATTTTTATATTTGAAAATTGTGTAATTATGAGCTTGCTACTTTACGTTTTCTGAAAGGACAATGATATATGGAGTAAAATATACAGCTATATGTATAATAATTATAATAGCTTTTTATTCACACATTTTATTGTTTCTTGCATATATTATGTAAATTTTATTGTTGGTAGTTGTGTTTGACTGGTGTACACAGGATTACGTAATTTTTTATTTTTTTTTCAGATTTCGAAAATTGAATTTCTATTCTATTTTTCATATTTTGTGTTTTAAAATTAAAAATGTAGAATTGTGAAAAGAGGAGAAAATGGTTGGGACCTGGGGTTGTTACGTGAGGTTACGTGTGAGAGGGTGGAAAAAGAAAATTAATGAGAAAAGGGTGACGCGTGAAACATTAGTCCTTTCCTCTTTTGGCGACCCACAGAAAAGTGATACTTTGGATTTGGCTTTGATATTGGAAACGGGGAGAAGCAGAAGAGACAGTAGCTCTCAACTTTTTGCATTTATTACCCTCTTTCACCGCCCAACCATCCTTATCTTGTCCCTTTTATTTTAATTTTCTTCTCTTTCTCTCAAATATTCATTCATTATAAAATTTTAACTAAATATTTTATTTTATAGGAGTATATTAATAGCATGTTTATAGTATAAATATCTCTTTATTTTTATTTCTGAATGGACTTTTTTCTCCCAATTTCAAAGTTGGTAGTTTCTAAATAATAGACTTTTAATATTTATCCAAAAATTAAAACGATTATAAAGGTAAAAGAACTTGTATTAATAATTGTATAAATAACCTTATAATGTCATTCAAGGTTTAAATACATTTTATTGTTATTTCATTTTTTTTATAAAGGAAGCATTTAGTAAATCAGAGAATTTTAATTTCTTTGCAACTTGACACTGGGAATTTTTTATGTTTGATTTATATTTAAAAAAATATTACCAAGAATGATATTTTTTTAGAAAAATCAGGACGATACTGTTAGTTTGTTAACGAAAATGCGAGAATATAAATTCCCTAAATTAAAAAGTATATATAAAAAATGTGTTTGTAATTTATTGGATTCGTTTTTATTTTTTTACTTTGTATCATTCATTGAATTTTTAAAAACAGACAGCAAAAGTGTATGAAATTTTTTTCTTCTACTATCAATTTTAGAGTGATTTATATCAATTTTAGAGTAATTTATATATTTAAAAAGAGTAATAATTTGTTGATAGATTAATTAATTTAAATATAAAAAATAAAGTTAAGTTTATTCAATAGTCTATTTTGCTTTATTAAGTGTTTGATTTGATTTATATTATTTTTTAAATTCGTAAATAGTATGAGTATATGAAAATTTGTGTTATTATAAATTTTAGAATAATTAATGTGTTATAGAGGATAATAATTATATTGATAGATTAACTAATTTAAATATAAAAAATATATAAATTAATTATTTAATACTATATTTTATCTAAGTGTATTAAGCTGAACTTTTTTATAATATGTTTTAATTTCATATTTTTTTCGTTTTATGAATATTTTGTTCTCTTTTACATGAGTCTAATGTCCTTATTATTTTGTTATCTGTTTTTTTTTTTAAATAATATTATTTCATATGTCAAAATTCATAAAGTGTAAAAGATTTTACATATATTTTGTTATTTGTTATTAATTTTTATTGGGTTCATATAATTTATTGAATTTTTAACTATAGATAATATAAGTGTAAAAGTTTGTGTTATTATAGATTTTAAAATAACTCATGTTTTTAAGAAGGATAATAGTTAGTTAATAGATTAAATAATTTAGGTGTTAGAAACAAGCTTTTTATTTGTCTTATATCATTTCTCTTTTTTTTTCAATCACCACAATAAAAGAAATCTGAATGAAAAATAATGGAGAAAATTCAAAAATGAGAATTAAGTCAAAATTCATATAAGAGAATGACACCATCTTCTATCTAAAACCTTAAGACATTAGATTTTAATGTTTTCTTTTTTCTTATATGTTGTTCAACTTTTTCATTCTTATCCAATGTTTAGAATCACACTTGAATACCTAACAATATCTTATTCAAATGAAAATTACTCTTCCAATTGATACACTCCTCTTGAACGGAAGCAAACAACCCCTTACTTGTATCGTCATATACACACTTATACGAGACACGCTTGCCTTAAACCTTTATAAAAAAAAATTTTAATACAGAATCAAACTAAATTCATTTATTCAACAAGACTTAAACTCACACTTAAATACCTAACACTTATTAAAAAAAAAATACAATTCATTCGCATCCTTCTTTCCTCTTTTAAGAGTAGAACTGGAAAAACAAACACAACTTAATAAAAAATAATTTGTACTCGTGAGAATGACTCATGCAGTCACACAAAACAATATGAGAATTAAATAATTTGTTTCGTTGAATGAAAATTAAATATACATATATATTTATTTATATCTTAATTCTTCAGATTTTCTTTTTAAAAAACAACATAATAAAATTTTGTTGTTTTCCAGAACTTAAAACGAATAATTTCTTAATGAATTTTAAAAATATTATAATATATAATTTAAATGAAAAAATTGAATCATAGACGGCGAAAAAAATTTAAAATAAAAATTTCAAGTGGACTCACTAAATCATTAATGAATTTGTTAGAAATAGATACTCTGCAAATTATTTAAGAGATTCAACTCACATGTATATATCACACATGATCACGCAGCAACATTACCTTGACTTAAGATGAATAATATAATAATCTGTATGAATCTACTGTACGATTCTTTAATTTTAGACTTGCCACATCTTATACAAACATTTGACCTTCCAAACATTGGACTTGGCTCATTCAACCTATTGAAGATCCCATCCCATCCAGAATATTCCACCTTTTCGGTTATATGCTAATAACTTGAAAGTGGATATTATTATTTTTAATTAATTTTTCCTCCATATACTTAGAAATCAAATATGAAGTAATATAAATAAGAGATTAAATTATTTATTTATGTTACCGAGTTTTATTGACATGACAATTATTATGAGTTTACATTTTATCTAATTAGAAATGAATAACTTTTAGCCTTTTTTTTCTCTTTTCGCGGGTGAAAAGTTTGTAGGCATGAAAAGATATGAAAAAAAGAAAAAAATAGAGTGGCAGGACACTTAAGACTAAAATTTGAAGACAAAATAAGTAGAAAGTATAAAAATAAGTGAAAATAAATAATACTCTTATATTTCATTTAGAATCAACAAAAAATAAACTACCTTTAATATTATTATCTTATATATATATATATATATATATATATATATATATATATATATATATATATATATATATATAAGTAAATTAAAAATTTTAGGGTGCAGGTTCCACCATGTAACATAATTTTGTCTCTGGTTGTTATTAAGGTATCGTTAAAATATAAGTTATAATAAAATACTCTCATACAAATCCGAAATCCATGCTTGTTTATTTGTTTCCCTAATTACAATATATCGCATCAATTAAAGAATTCATATTTTTTCTTAAGAGTTTGTCAATAATTAACATAATTGATTATTATGGGATTTAGCATTTTAATAAATGTATACTAATCTTAATATGATTAATAGGCGATTTTGACGAAGTCAAAGTTATTCAAGGGTACTCAATGATTTTAAGGACATGGTGAAAAGTTTGTCAATAGAAGAAGGGAATGAATATCAAATAAGGAAAATATCTAAATACATGATACTAAGTGGCAGTGACATTAGCAAGGACAATAGGAGAAAGGTAATCATAAAAAGAAAGGTATATAACCAAAATTACGAGTCAATGGCAAGATGAGTGGTAGAGTAAAGAAGAATAATGAATTTCAGAAAGGCTAGGGATGATTTGCAAAAAGTGGAAGAAGGTCTTATGATATATATATTTTTTTAAGAAACTTGGAAGAAAAGTAGCATTAAACATTTAATGGATGTGAAAATTTATAATGGTAAAATAACAAGTGAGATAAATATATTATGTTTGTAACAATTTTTTTTAAATATCTTTAATTACGAAGAACCAATATCTTATTCAATTCATATTTTAAAAATATTTTAATTATGACATTAATTTAACACTTTGAAAGTGGTGACAATGGTGATGGCAAGTGATGGTAACTCTGGTAGTGACGAACGTGATCAAATGTGACAAGAAGCATGAGAGCACCGATTAACGACAATATCAACCAATGAACCTAGTGTAATGTGAAAGCAAAAATATATTGAATGAGGGAAAAACAAGAGAGAATAGTAAATGAATTGTAATGTCAACGAAAAAGGGAAAATAAAGAGAAAATGAATATGCCAAAAATATAGATGGGAAATGCAATAACCATATGAAAATTTTGTTATATCCACTGTATGATGAGTGATCTATATAACCACCATTTTATAGGAAACTATTATCATAAAAAAGATAAGATGATAGTTAAAATATAACTGTTATTTTGATCTAAATGACAATTTTTGTGTAACTATCATCATAAAGTTAATAAAATTTCAAAAAAATCATCAACCAAACATTTACGTGATTTTGAAAAAAATCATCATCCAATATTATCAAATTATTAAAACTAAAATAATTTATAAACATCATTATTCCTTAATTTATTAAAACACTTATTCAAAACAATAGTTTATAAACATAATTATTTCTTAATTTATTAAGACATTCATTTAAAATAGTAATTTATTCTTCAATTGGTTGAGACACTTATTCAGAATAAAATATTTACTATATCAATCCGTAACAAAATCAACACTATCTATATTTTATTAGCTTAATAATAGTAAACAAAGTTAACATTGATAATATAGAAGATTTTTGATAGAGATCTCACGTATATTCAAAATGAGATTTTTCAATCATTTATAAGTGGGTGCAAACATGTGTAAAGTTGAGTTAGACTTAAAGTTCACTTCTGATATTGTATTAGAGTCTACTATAATAAGGTTATCAGGTCTATCAGGTTGTTATTGAACCATCCTTACATATAAATTTCACACCTCATCAACTAAAAATAAAGTCTTTCAATAATTTATAATTAGATGCAAATCTTACCTTAAGTTTAATTTAAAAATCATTTTTTAAATAATATAAAATGTTAAAAATCCAAAATAATGTATTTCTCAATAAACTTACCTAGCCAAATAGTTCATTAAAACTTTTCACCCTTTTTTATTTAAAGTTTGAAATATTTGTCTATTATATAGTAAAGTTGATTTTGATACAATTAATCTAGATCTCTCTGACAAGTTTTTTTTTATAGGAGAGTTTAATTCAACCAAGTTTAACATCTTAAACTTGATATGAAGTGCGTCTTATTTCATGAAAGATTATATTTTTCATTATATTGTTTGTAATGAAAGGTATCGATCTCCGTTATATATAAAAATATATATTATAATTATTATCTTATTATTTAATAAAATTAATATAAATTCCTTCATTTAAAAGATATCAGGTTTTTATTTTATTCATATCTACCTTGAATTCCATACTACTTGCTTAAATATAAAGATCATTTTCGAAGTGATGTGACTTATGGTTGAGAATAAAACTACAATAAGTTGTGGCCATGTACACATGTCTGACTTCTGGAAAGTATATTCATAAATAAAAATTCATTATATAAAAAATGAAATTTTACAATTTTCGTAGTTTATAATAAATTTGAGTCAATAAAAACATTTTTAAGAAATAATGTTTAAACATTATTATTAACATTTATTTCTAACTAAAAAAAGTCAAGAGAGGCATGCACAATTTCCCTTTTTTTCTCTTGGGTACAGGTAAACAACAATTGGTTGTGTTTTAACTGTCAGTGTGCAAAGAATCCAAAATGGGAGGCCTGTTTTAACTTTAAAGAAGTCATAAAAGCATCAAGCATTGGTTTGTGTCATTGATTGCATGGCCTCATCAAAACTTAATTTCGCCAAACTCATCATTATTGGGATGCAACTGCGGGGAAGACCAGTATTCCATTCGTCACCTGTGATCACATTAACTTCTTCACTTTCCACGTTTACCTAAGTTTTCGTGATCAATTAATAATGTAAATTATTTCGATGCGTAACTCATAATAATATTATTATTATTATTTATCTAAAACAGCGACATGCAGTTGTTGTCAATGACGAATTTGTGATATATTGAGAAATAGTTGACTCGGATTTTTTTAGTGATACGAAACAAAGGAATGAGCTCACATATAATTTACTAGAATAAACGTAAAAAATAATTGAGTTATACAGAAAATAATTAAATTAACGTGCGAATTGAATAGCTAAAAAAGATAATGTTAAGGGACAATAATAATGCGCGAGAGAATGTGTCAACAATGTTTTGTCCATATTATGCAAATTGGGCACCTTAATTGATTGAGTTTGAACGCAAATTTCATGGTGTTCCAATGGAGAGAAGAATACAAAAGCTTGAGGGCAACAATGAACATTGGCCAGAACCTTTTCTTTTTTTCTTTTTCCATTTTCTGACTATTTAAACTTTGGCTGTTTTGTCTCTAGCTATAGCATTTATATTAAGCATGATGCCGTGATTATTTTCTCCATTTGAAAAGACTTTATGTGATTTCATCATCCTAACACAACACTTTTTTCTCAATCTTTTTGCATCTCTCTTTTCCCTTACAGCCAAGCCAAGCCAAGCCATGTTTCTTTTCTTTACCATCATTTCACTTCTTCTCCCTCTCACACACATTCAAATCTCTCTCTCTCTCTCTTTATTTCTCTTTCTAAATTATTTACCTCAGTATGATTGTCAAAAGGTGTTGTTGCTTCTTGGTTGGTTTCTTCACAAGAGAAAAGTTTCCCCACTACACCCTTTTCCCAGCCCTGCCTTTTCAATTCCATTCCCATCCCCACCAATAATAGAGAAACTATGATGATTCCAAGACGCCCGTTATTTTCCTCCAAGTAAAGAATACCCACACCACCCTTTGATTCTAGTCCAAGGATCCTTCTTCTATATGCTCATACAACAAACCCTAAAAAAAGTTCAAACACAAGAGAAACTTAAATCATAGAATTAGTGAATTACCCACATTAATTTTCACTCTTCATGAATAAGAATAACACCTCTCTCTGAATAGATTCTATATATTTTCAACATTTCATAATTTCTATTCATATCTTCTCCCTTACTAGATCAAAACAATTATGGAAATTAAGAAGAAAAACACATTTTGCACAAGTTTAAAAATTTGACATGATCATAGGGTGACAGAGAAAAAGTGTCCCACAAAGGCTAATTGATGGAATATAATGAGGCAAAAGGTCCCATGAGACTTTTCAGTATTGCAAGGCAAACCCCACCTTAGCATGCCTTTTTTTTTATTATTAACATATGTAAAAAGTGGATGATAATCATGCCATGAAGGTCAAACTTTAAGCAAACACATAGAGGAGCAAATCACTGAGGACTGGGTAGAAATTAGGGCCATCTCCTCTTAAAAGTTTTTTGGTAGCTTCTTGCACTCAAAGCAAGTAGACTTTCGTGCCTGCCCTCAATCTCTTCTCTTCCACAACTATTCCCCCATCTCTCTCTCTCTTTTTCTTCTTTTTTCCTTTTTCAAGTTTAGATTAGAATAAAAGAAAGTGGTCTTGCTTTTTGAAGAGACGAAATCAGTCGGCAGAAGAGCACCAATCAAGCTAAACAAGACCGTTGGTTCCCCCTTTTTGCAGAAGAAGAATTGTACCATCATTTCCTTTTTGAAAAGAAGCTATACGGTGAAAATAAAGTGTGAACAAGATGTTTTTTTCATACACCATCTCACAGCTCATAATTACTTAAATTAATTCAACTGCACCACTGTTTTTAATGGTTAATGTAAGAAGCTACCAAAAATATATAAATTATATTATTTTTATTATGCATTGTAAATTTATTGACTTTTTAAATAGTTATTTTGAAATTTGTATAATTGATTTTTTCTATGAACAGATAGTGTAAAAAAATTTACACTACTAATACATGTCTATCAAACTCTTAATAAAAGGGTCCTCTATGTAGTAAAAATCACTTAAAGATTTGGTGAGAATTCTTTATTATAGTGAAAAATAAATAAAAATAGTCTATTAGGGTCGGTCTGGTTGTAGAAAATTGAGATGTACGATATATTGAGTTTGATCATCATGGTCAAAATTGTGAGCACAAAATTAAAAAAAAAATGGGTTATAACAAAAGTAAAATAAAATAAAATATTTAATCTCAATGATTAGATCAAAACTAACAATTCATATTATATGTTTAATTACAAATTGTCCACGATCTTTTTATTAAACAAAAGAAAAACGCACAAATTGCCCACAATCTTTTTATTTAAGAAAAGAAAAACACACCATTTAATTTCATTCTTAAACTCAAACTTTAATAATTTAAGAAGTGGTCTACAAATTACAAAAGTCATGAGCAATTAAAAAAAATCACACGCGAGATTTGAAATTAAATACATAATCTGAACCATTAATACTTTAATCTAGCGTTATTAAATATTTTCAGTTCTTCATAATAAATAAAAATTCTTAATCTGTGAAGTATTTTTCATATATGATTGTATATAAAAAAAAAAAATCATCTAAGACGTGAAGAATTTTAATCAGAATCGTTATATTAAAATTAATGGTTGATGTTTTGGATTTGACATGGGATTTTTTTTATTTTTTTTTGTAATGGATGAGGAGAACATAACTATAATTAGATATATTAAATAAGTTAATTCCATCCATTTTATGGGATCAAGATTGGAAAAGTAGGTAAATCTAACTCAGTTCTAATTTCAAAATAAATAATAAAATATAATTTATATAATTCTTTTAACAATATAATGTCTTCATGTTGTAACATCTTATTTAATCTATTTATATTTATACATATATAATTATATAATATCCATTTACAAATGTAATTGCGTGTAATATATAATACAAACCATTTGGAACATTAACTAGCCAAAAACTACATGTAAAAACATATATCACAAATTAAGAAAATTTAAAACATTTGACTATATCTATATACCTCTTATCTTAGTATACGTAATGTTATAAGTCTTGGAATCAAATATGAATAGAACACATCATATATCAATTACATCATTCTATCAATATAACAAATAACTGAATTATTTTTCGGATAGTTCGTGAATAATTAATTATACATAAATGAAATAATATAATTTGACATTTTTAATATTTTTTGAAAGACCTCTATTAAACATATTTCAATAAAAATTAATATTTGATTACTAAAACACAATCCATCTTAATTTTTATTTTAGGATAATTACTTAGACTTTTAAGAAAAATTTGATTGATATAATGACTTTATTCAATTTCTTAACATTTGAAATCTTAATTATACGTTTAGATAATCAATGAAGCATATTTGATTTTCTTAATAAGTTATGCTTGATATCACGACTTTTGAGCCAATTATACTATCCTTGTATCCTTACCACATATCTATAAAGGACAATACACCCACACATCTAGAATCTCATGGACCACTATCATCTCAATAAATAACTGATCTTACATCACTTGAACATAAATCTACGTCCATAATAGTACTTAAGTTCTATATGTAATCTTGTCTTAAAAAAAATAACTATTTACTCGAATCAAGAATGTGATCAGATCATTGGTTAACACTTTTTTAATCCAAGGAAAATATACTTCAATATTTTTAACAAAACATTACATAATAGAAAAAAAGTTTTAGTTTCTAAAAAATTTAAAGTTGTATGTTTATTATATTTCATTTATGTAATAAGAAGTGATATTTTCAGAAAAATGATATTTTTGTCAAATTTCAAAAAATATATTTTATTGCTCAAATGAAGATTTATTTGTTCAAATTAAAATAAAAAATGTATTGATTTTTTTCCTATTAAATCATTTTTATATGAAAACAAATTAAATGTTTTAATAAATATTATTCTTTAATTTCTAGAAATCCTATATAAACGTTCCTAGCAATATGTTGAACTAGTCAAACTAAAAAAAAAATATTTATAGAAATGCTAATTCTTGGGATTCATATTTTCGAAGGATGAAAAAAAAAAAAAGAAAAAACGGAACCAAACCCCTCAACAAGATTAAAGATTTAGCTTCCAGTTTAATTTTTTTTTAGTTTTGAATATGTATTGAGAATGATCAAAACAAAAAAAAAAATGTTTTTGTCCTTTATGTACAATTTTTTTTAAAACAAAATGAAATAAAAATAAACTTTTTAATTATTAATAAAAACATATAACTTTATTAAAAATATAACAACAAAAATAATTAGGCTTTTTGCGTTTTTGCCATAATATTTTATGTATGTTGAGATAATTTTTACATAATAACTAGAGATATTTTTAAGATATAAAAATTGGTGAAACAAAATTCACCCCTCTTAATTTAACTCTTCTGATGCATACACTCAACACACATGCATATTGGAATTGGAATCGTTTATTGGTAAAAATGGTGGCTGAACCTATCCGATTATATAAGATGAACATTACTTGCTAGGTATTTATGAATGGTGTTGTGGGGTATATGAATTATTTAACATAATTGCTCCATATGAGTCATCGATGAAGAGGAAATCATAAAAGGCTAGCTAGGTCCTTATGATGAGAGGAGCACCGCCCCGTGTAAGGGCTATAATGTGTGTGTATATATATATATTCCATTTAATTCTTGTATACTTGTTCCATTTTGGTCACATAAGGGGATAAGGAGAAGATGCCAAATTCCCACCTCAAAAAGCATTTGTTTGAATGAACAAGGCATCTTCTTTACTTTAAACTTTTTGATTACATGGAATCCTTAAAGTGTTACTAACTATAGAAAAACCCACTTAGATGAAGCCAGATGAAAAGTTACTTTCTCGCCACTAACTAATGGTGTTCAGGTTTTTGCTCATGTCCAAACACCATTAATCAACATCTCTCCCATACTTTACACACAAGCTTTTAGCTACCTTTCTACCACAAATTAACAAAACCTATTCTGACCTGAAATTCAGCCACCAATACCCTTCTCCATCTTCAAAAGATAGCATGCTGCCTACGTAATACACTTCAACCACACCACCCCCACCTAATCCTTTCATTTCAACTTCTACTAAGATTCTTCTAACCCTTAAAAGCAGGGTTTTATAAATGTGCTTATTAAAGTTGTGACAAATCTTTAAGATACCCATCCCTTCAAGGGACCTACAACAATTCATTCAGTGATAATTACCAACATTGTTTACAACAAACCCCTAACTAATCTCATTCTAATATACTTACCCATGCACCAAGGGATAAGGACTGTTAATAGTTCCATTTTCCCTATTTTACTGTCCTAATTAAATCATTTTTATTATTTCAATCCAACACACAACCGTTCAATTAACTTGCATTATACAGGGTTAAAACAAATTATCATATACCACAACTTTTAGCTCCAATATTGCACCATAAAAAACATAGATTAATAAAACATTCAAGGTTATTATTATTATTTGTCTTTAATCACTTTAATACTCGTATCCTCGTATTGGTAAAAGTTATGTATCCTCGGCAGAGTAATGACTTTAATACTCACAAGTAAAATTCATCTACTTTTACAGTATTCTTTTTATTAGCATCTCTTACTCTCTGCTTCCATTATATAATAATCATTGTTAGGTAAATAGCAAATGTTTTTGCTATCGTTAATGTTGTGTAGTAGATACTAAGGAAATTAAAACTCATGTGGTGACCATATAAGGATATACATTAAATCTGTATGGAATATTTTTTCGCCTCAGGAATGTCATTGTCTCATTTACTAGCTTTTGAATATGGTTTACTTATTCCTTCGGCACTCGACTTATTTTTCTTTTTTGGAATAAAATTTTGTTCAAACTTAAACCTCAAAAATAAGATTTATTTAGAAATAGAAATTATTTTATACTTGTATTTCTTTTAATTTAAAAAAAAATATATGAAATAAAGTGAAAAGACAAAAGAAAAGACATGTAGAAAAATATAGAGCATTAAAAAACATATTCCTTAAGAGATTTTCGTAAAACAACAAGTTGTCGATAAGAACCTGTGTCCTCACTCAATTCGTTTTAGTTCATCTTGTATTTGGTCTGCCAAAAATAAGTCAGAAATCTCGCCTATCCTGTATAAGTGCGGATTTACAGACTGACTCGAATAAATTTAAAAAATTGAAAAAATATATTTTTTTTAGTTTTTTAATTCCAAACTCGAATAAATTTTAAGTATAATAATCATAAAAAACTTTAAAAATTAATGATTTATTATTTATTACAAGTAAATAAAGAGAAAGTAAATATAGAAAAATAAATCAAAATAAACTATAAAATAAATTTCAAATTTAACTTATAAAGATACTATATTGATGAAATAATAAATAAAAATATTTAGTTATGTCCATCATATAAATAATAAAAAGATTAAAATAAATAATGTTTGTTGCGAGAAAGTGCGGGCCCGCCTATATTTTAGTCCCATAAGTAAAGAAATTATGTGGATTAACTTACTTAAATTCAGTCCATTGTGTACTTTTTTCACAGCAGACTGCGCACCAGTTCACATTGAACTAATTTATTTAAACATAAAAGTACTTATTAAAATAAATTGAAAACTAATTATTTTTTAAAAATTAACATATTAAACAAACATATAATAAAAACATAAATCTTCTTATTTATTAATTTAAAAAAAAATTAAACATAAACAAACGTTACCTATATTTAATTTCAACTATTTTTATTTGATTTTGAATGCTAAGAAACTTAGGATTAAAGATATTGAATTTAATTTTTAATGATACAAATTTACGATATTGTGTTTTATTAATGTTATTTGATATATGAGCAGAGAAGGTCATGTTCCACCAAGATGAATGACATTTTTGATGGCATTGAAGAGTTGTGGTGCGGAATGGCTGGACAGTTAAAGATGGTTTAGAAGTGAGTGGTGTGGAGATGAAGTTATGGCCATGCGCATCTAGCTACTACCTTAGACCATGTTTAGCCATATCATTGTCGTTCTCTCATTCATTTTTATAGGACCTACACATCACAATGCATTCAGTATAAATTGAGACCTAAACTACTCTCAACTATATTCATAATTGCCTCAAGCTAGGATTACTATCTGCCCTTACTTATCCTTTTTTTTTAATGCATCTATGAATTTAGGTACCATATTTAATAGGATAACACCTTCATCCAAATAATAAAGAAAACATATTGCTGTCACCACAAAAACTCATTAAATAGAACTATGTTATATAGATTCATTTTTTAAATATTTTATAAATTAATCATTTTTTACTTTTTAATTATGTTCTGTTGTATATTATTTATTAGTAAATAAAAGTGATGGGAACACTATTAATATATACAAATCATATTTTGTTTTTACAATAAGTAATTTTTATAATGATATAATATTATTTTTGTGATAACCATGCCATCAAAATAATAATAAAACTACATATAATATATTATTAAATTTGGACAGAAATAATAAAAATAATAAAAATAATTATAATTTAGTATTATAAAAAATATACATTTCATCTAATGTAAAAAAGATGTATAATTTTGTATACATGATATGTGTAATAGGAACTTTCAGTTAAGATGCATGTATAAAAAAATTGATTTAATAGAAAAATACTGAATAGTTTAATATTTTGTGTAGCTTATACTTGACATTTAGTAAAAGTTAGTCTAAGGTAATTTCATAATTTTCTCTTTCATATATATATACATATATATATATATATATATATATATATATATATATATATATATATATATATATATATATATACATATATATATATACATATATATACATACATATATATATATATATACATATATATAAATAAGTATAAAAAAATAGAATAAAATATTTTTATTAACATGAACTTTTTTACTTTTAAATTATGTTCTGTTGTATATTATTTATTACTAAATAAAAGTGATGGGAACATACGTGCATTCTCATTTGCTGTCATGTTTAAACATAATTATCAGGATTAAAAGAAAAAAAAAATAGTCTAAAATGAGAAGTTGAATAGGGTTTAAAAATATTTTAAAAAATGATATAGAAATGATGATTTAAGAGTGATCATCTTTCGTAAGATTTTCCAAATAATTTGAGAAAGATAGTTAAACTAGTACAAGTGACACACTTACAATGTTATATATTTTAACTCCCAAAACATAAAACATATAAGGTATACTATTTAAACATAATAGTGCAACATACAATAATAAAATAATCATCATCAATTTCAATTTTTACTAATATATTAAAGCATCTTCATTATAAGAATTATAAGATTAAGATCTGAATCTTATAAGACATTTTTATTAAAACATGTCAGCATGACATAAAAAAATAAAACCATCACTCTTATAATAATAAGAAATTACTTTTTTATATTGAAAATATATATTCGCTTTTCTAATAATTAAATAAAACATTATTTGAGAGTTGTGTATTATAAGACTCGTGTATCACGGTAAAATTTATAAAAAAGATATTAAAAGTGATATTGTACAATGGAATCCACAAAAAATATTAAAACCTCATAAAATACTAGTGTAATAGAGAAGTTTTTATGTCATAGTACAAACTACTTAGAGTTTCACATACATAAATTGTATAAATTCACTATTTTTATTACTTTCAACAATTTAATTTCTCATCCTTTTAACACGTTACTAATACATAATGTATATCAAGAACATCAACTTTATTCCAAAATTATAATCATTATCACAAATTTCTGAAAAATATCATTATCACATATATTATCTATATCAAAAACTTAAAATGCTTTAGATATTATCCAACAAAATATATTTTTTATATTCATCACTCTTGCAACGAAGATGAGATGATCCTATGTTATATTACAACCCATTTACAGTGTCACATACACAATTTATATAAATTCACTGTTCTTATCACTTTTAATAATTCACTGTTTGATTCTCATAACACATTACTAAGAGATAATGCATATCAATAACATCAATTTCAAATCGACCATCATCATCACAAACTTTTTACAAGATATCATTATTACATTTATTACCCATATCAAAACTTAAAATGTTTTGGACATTACTTTTATCTTATTTAAATTATTTACACTCTTAAACGAATTAACTTCATATTTACCTTCTATGTATATTAGGTTTTATTATAATTTATACTTCGAAAGAGTATATAGAAATAAACGATGAAATCATTCGTATATTAAATACGATTTATATTAATATTGACCTTTCATGTAAAGTTAAGAATCCAACAAAACATTTATTGTTTATTTAAATTATTAAAATAATAAAGTGTTTTAAGTTATTAAAATATCATATAAATTTTATTTAATAAAGTGTTTTAAATTATTAAAATATCATATAAATTTTATTTAATATTGTTTAATGTGTAATGCGAGGGAGAGAGAACATTCAAATGCCAATTAGTTTATGATTACATTAATAATGAATTCATTTATCGAGTGAATCTTTTAAAACTCAGATGATAATTTAAATTAAAGATAGTTAGAAAAAATGTCTGTAATTATAAATGAATATCGATCTATAATTAATTAAACATGTACATTAAAACGGAAAGACATTTAAATTAAAGGAAGTTATTTATAGTTTCATAATTATGAAGAAGATATGTGATAGTGAAAATGTCACCTTCGTGGTGGGTGTTCTCTTAAGATAATTGAATAGAGTATGTCTTCTATACAAAAAAATTGATTATATTTGCTTAATTTAAACATAAAATAAATGCTACTTTTCTAAACTGTAGTTAATGCTATTATTTCAATAAAATTTTATTTTTAAATCTAAATATATATATATTTTTAAAAATATATATAAAATATATATATATATATATATATATATATATATATATATAATATCAGCTAAATTTAAATATTATTTTTATACGTCTAAAAATAATTAATTTTACTTTATCCAAAAATATTATTAGACAAATAATTAAACCATTTCCAAAAATATATCTATGTGAATCATGTATCTTATCCTTGGATTAAGATAGAAGAGTGGAACGTGAATCTCCCTTCCTATCTGATCTACACAAAAATGCAAACTTCAAGACAAATATTTTCACATTGTATTTATCTTTAAAGCAAAAAATTAAATGAGGATAGTTTAACACAATCGATTATAAAATAATGATTATATAATAATTTTATACATAATTATTAGTATTTAAATCTTCTATTAGTATTTAAAGTTTCGAACTATTATAATAATAAATAAGGTATATTAAAATAATAAATAAAATAAATTTATGAATGATAAAACAATTTTTTTCATCTAATTTAAATAATGTTTATTTTCCATTTTCTAATCCAAATTTAAATGATGTGGTTTGTAGTAGTTGTAGCAATAAATGATTTACAATTTCAGTTGTACAGGTTACAAGAACCTCGTGTGTTTATGATTTTATAGCTAAGTGGTTCAGTTTAACTGCACCAAATGATAGACATGACTTGACTTGAACCAGCATAAAATTAAGAAGTATCCAGCCAATTCTATTATAGAAACATTTATAGCACTTAGTACATATAATTGTTTTAAATCATAAAAAATAAGTTTAATTATCACACCACTTTATAAACCTATTTTATACTTAATCCAATCCCTCATTCCATCTTTTTTATTCTATTTTTAAGTGTAATTTCTTTTAATTTTTATTTAATTTATCAATTTTATGACATGAAAATAAAAATAATAGAATATAAAATGTTATAAATATTTTATTAAACCAAAAAAATTATTAAATTTAAGAATTTATCTAAAAGATCTTAAACAACGCTTTAAAAAGGAATAATTAGAGTAATTTTTAATTATAAAAATTAATAAAAGTATTAGAACAAGTTAACAAATTAATTTTATAAAAATTATAGAAGTTAATGAACTCAACTTACAGAAACATTATAAAATCCAACAATTTTATCCTACACTGACTTTTATCTTACTTAACGATATAAAATTATTTTAATGAGTAACTTTTAAATTATCTTTTGAAATATAAAAAAAAAAAAAAAAAAAAAAAAAACTATAACATGAGTTAAACTATAAATAAAATATATATCCATACATAAGTTTTATAAAGTATTTCGAAACATCTCCTTTCTTGTAGGGATTTACATGTAATAGATATATTCAAAATAAATTAAAAGTACTCCGTTAGTTTATTAAAAAAACTCTATCACATGTAACATTATCTTATTTATTAAAAACAGTAAACACAAACAAATGTAAAATTAAGGTAAGTTTGAGATTTAAAAAAAATATAAATATAAATTTAAATTTATATTTCATCAAGTTATAAAACACATTCAACTTTCATACTTCATCTCATATTATATCTATAAGCATCAACTATCTATAATAACTCATATTCTAATTTATCATATTAAAACTTTACTAACTCTCATAAATAGACACTTACTCTAATTTTGAATACCATACATTAAATCAGATTTAGAGATCTCTACATTTTATATATTTCTAGTTGTGAAATTCACACAATTTCACACATAAATAAATCAATCATCTTCACATGACAAGGTTAATATATATGATATTTTCTGACTAACTATATTTCAAACCTCAGTCACCAATATGAATCTCTTTCAACTTTCACCACATGAATATCTTTATCTATATGAGTCTAATGTACCAGTAGAGTCACGATACATTCTTATTGATCAAATCTTTAAACAATACACAACCTAAACAATCTCAACACGAATATCTCATTTCCTAAATATATTATATCTTGATTACCATTTCATATCTTTCAAATTATAGATTCATACATTTTACAAATAATAAAATTGTAACTCAAACATTCACCTTGTCTCAAAATAATTCATTTCACATTAATTCAAACAATTAATAAACAATCAATAGTGAATAAGAAACATAAAGACTAAACAATATCTATAATAAAATTTATGTTTAAGGAAAAGAGAAGTAAAAGTTTAAATTGAATTGTGTCCGGAGCCGAAGAAGTGGTGCTCGATGCCATGCAAACCCAAGAATATCCAAAGTAAACTGCAACCAATGCCAACATGATTGTGTCTAGTGCGTCTCAACCTGAGAGCAAAACTCTTTAATCGTGCCCAATGCCACAATCGTTGAGTCCGATGTCACTCAAACTTGAGAGTACCCCTCTTTAAAATTTATGAATGACGCCAAACTCCATTGATACCGCGTCCAACCCCATTTTGGTAAAAATCAGATTTTCGAAAGTTCCATTACACATATAGCCATTCACAAAAATAGTTGATAAAATACATTTATATTTTACATTTGTTAGCCATCATTTCTTGGTTCAAAATGCATTTGTCAATTTTAAATCATCATCTTACTATCAAACTATTAACAAATTTCCTCGACTAATTTATTTTAAATATCAAAATCAACATGCATGTTATTAAATTGTACTATATCAATTAAGCACGTTCCACATTCATAAACAACAAACCATGCAAGCAAATTTTTAAAACCGATGACCACGTCACCCGCATATCCAAATCTTTTAACTTAAGGTTCTATTTAAAAGTAAAACTAGTTCCTATTGAAACTATTAGCTTCCCTTACCTGTATAGAAGTTGAAAACACCTATAAAGAACTCTAATTTCTAATAGTTACTGAAATAGCCTAACCTGCACCATAGAGTATTTATCAATGATATGAACAGATCACTAGAACTTAAAACTAATCTTAAAATCTTAAAAATCACATACAACAATGACTATCTAAATAACTGTAAACACTCAAAACTAATTCAAGAAAAGGATAAAATTGAACTTACTCAAATCAAAATTCTAATAAGACAGTGTTGCTCTAAACACTTTCAAAAATGACATTCAATCTTCAATTTAATGAGATGTCAAAATTCTAAAAAACGGATAAAGAAAAACATGAAAAATTATTTTAAAAAAATAGACTGTAATTTATATATATATATATATATATATATATATATATATATATATATATATATATATATATATATATATATATACGTGTGTGTGTATATGTATATATTGATTGTGTATAAGGCATTTTGAAATATTAAATACTTTGTAATAATGTTAATACACCTTATCTTCAATAGCAAGCAAGTAAATATTGTTACATTCTGTTATTGGAATGTATTAGATATATTCATGTATTAGTAAAATATTTTAAATTAATGGATTCATTTAACCTTTCTTAAATATCACCGTATTAATTTCTATGTATATATAATATAATATAATAGTGGAATCTCAATTTCAAATGTTGAAGATCGCGGCATCATCAATTTCTTGTATCTATATTTGTCAATAGCAAAATCTTCTAATGTTTATATTTTTATAGTATTACTTTTCTCTCTGCATAAAAATCATGAGGATATTCTCGCTATAACTTTTTTTTGACAGAAGCTCTACCTAATTTACGAAATATAACAGGTTGAATCAAAAGAATCAGTTTCAAATTCAAAATGTTAGATAGGATTGAGGGACCATTCATTTAATCCGATGTCTATATTTGTCATTATAAAACTTTTTATTAATATTAAAATCTGGTAAAATAAAACTAATATGGACATGTTCTCTTCCAAAACAACTTATATATTTTTGGCTATTTCTAATCTGATAACACATTGAATAATAATCATCATAATAATAAGAATTTACTGGGGTAAATGGAACGCAGGTGTTTACTGACACTCTATCCACTTTCCATCTAGAAAAAGTACAATACTACCACCTGAAATTCTTTGGTAGCTTCTTTGAAATTTCCTCATAATCATTGTCTTTGTCGTATTCCTACACCCTCACCCCCACCCAATTCCCTGTTTTTGTTTCTCAAAGCTCATAGTCTCACCTTGTTTGCATGCCCTAATGGGAATTCAGCACCCAAAATTAAAAAATTGAAACCAAACTTTCTTAAATAAACTAGATTTACAAGTTCCTTGCTCTAGGTAAATACTGAAAAATTAATTTTAACCCTGTCCTTCTACCCACTCTATTAATCTTACCTCCCAAAATTAAATGACTTAACTTTCCTCAAATTAATGACTGTGTTGTACACAGGAAAAGTATATTTCGTTACAGTACCAAACATAAACTATGATAAAAATCCACCATTAACATCACCATTAAGAGAGTCATTATAAAACCAACAGGTTTTTTGTTATGTGCAACTATTCGTTCATTCTGTTAAAAACCATCTAGTCAAGCCTAAATGTAACTTTCAAAATTGAGATTGCTCATTATCTTATTAATGTTTGTGGAATCCTGAATGCGTGTGTATTATGGAATTTCCACACAAATTTATAAAAGTGGGGTAGAAATTAGTTATATTATAGTTTTCATTTGATGCAGCTTCATTTAAGGGCAACTAATAGATAGAGTTGGATATTTTGAAAAAGTTTAGCTGCATGATGTGAAACTGTAAAAATATTTAAAAATAGGGAAGAGCAGTTGATGAGGGGAATAAAGAAAGAAGATGAAAAAGGTGAAGGGAGTGAGAAAGTTTCAGGTGAGAAAGTAGTGAAAAGCAGGGCAATGATGTTGATTCCTTTGAGTGTGGCTTGGTGGTGGAAGGGAAAGAGTAAAAAAGAGAGACACATGCAAATAACAGTTAGTACATTTGGAAGGCTTTTTCTTTCCAAAACTATCATGAGTGGTAGCATAGGCTAGGCTTATGCATTTATGCTACAACATAACTGCTGCTACTATGCCCTTGACTTTTCCTTTTCCGTTAATATCAATCAATAAATAAATAAATAAACATTTTTTCTATTTCCGTGGTTCACCCTTTTCTTACATTCTTTTTCATTCAAGATCTTTCCCACGTTAAATAAACGACCACCAACAGTGGAGTCAAAGTCCACCAATCAAGGAGAGCGAGGGAGACAAGTACGTGGCAGTTAATGCAAAAACGTGAAGTGGGTTGGTGCGAATGTGAAAAAAAGCAAACGGAGGAAGCCCTGAAAAAATGCCACCGACACAACACTGCATGGCTACACTAACGTTGTCACTTTTTATACGTGTGTTCTGCGTACCATGGAACATCTCACACTCTCACGCATCTCATTTTTCCTTATATACACCAAAAAAACCTCTTTCTTCCTTCACATATTTTAGTCTAATCAAACTTTAAAAACTAACTTCATTAAGATACGCTAAGCTTTTAATTTCTGTAACCTTCCAAATTCTAACACTCCAACTTCTTTCGTCCTATAATTATTTTCTTTGCTGGAAATCAACTTTACTAAATAATCTTAGTTTTTTTACTTTCTTTTTAAGAAAACAAAGGGCATGGTAATTAATTTATTGAATAAATTGAAGTTAAGGAAGGCAATTGTTTTATCTGCACTTTTTTTGTCAGTAAATGTTAATTTCATGGTTTTTTACAAATATATTCCTGATTTACGAGTAAAAAAAATCAATAGATAATATTAAGACTTATTTTTTTTTTTAATTTTCTATATTTCGTCGTTGTTTATTTTTGAGGGGGTTAGATGTCCCTCTTTGTGTCGTCTGAGTTTGGTCCCACGCTGACCACCACAAATTTAGTTCCCTTACGTATGTTTCTTCAATTAAATGATTTTTCCATGTCTTTTTCGCTTGGGGCATTGAGTTTTAGGTTCAACCACAAACTTCTGATATTTTTTTGCTTTTCTTGTCTTTATTCGTCGTCCTATAATTTCTCAAGGCCCATCATGTGCATCATAACGAGGCCTCTTTATTGTTTTTTTTTTATATTCCTTTCTTTATCATCTTAAATTACTCAATTCATCGGCCTAGGTCCATCACGCGGTTCATAACGAGACATTTTTGTTGTTTTTTTTTTCTTAAGTTTTTTGTTTAATTAACTACCTTAAATTAGGCCCATTGTGTGGTTTATAACTACGCCCTTTTATCGTATTAATGGACTTCTAAGAGAATCATGAACTTTTATTAGGTTTAGGCCCGTGTGTGTTGGGTTGATAAGCTGATTACTTGATGAAGGCCCGTTAGTTTCACGGGCAGAAGCAAAGTAAAATTATTTAGAACAAAACTCTCATACAGCACTATAGATACTGATTCTATTGCTGTGCTCCAATCATATTTAAAAGTTTAACATGATAATATCATGTTTATACATTTTTTTCTTCTTACTTTCTCACTCTACAATAAATAGTATCATAATAATAATAATAATAATAAAGTAGAAATTAAATTACAGCTAGAACTCTTACTAAATATTACATAATTCATTATTATACTTTTTTAAATACATCGTTAGATTAAAATTTCTTTCTACATAAATTATATATACAAAATTTTATGTCAATATAAATAATTTTATATGTTTTATATAAATCAAAATCAACACAATGTAACATTTTTAAAAAGATATAAAAATAATTTTTATTAGTATCGTAAGACCGACAATTTTTTTTTCTTCTAGAAAGTATTCAAACAGTAAAATATGAAAGACGAGTTAGATGAATACAACAACTATTGATATATTTGATTTTTAGTACAATAAAAGAATAACAAAAAGTTTTATTTAATTTTGTTATACTTGAGGTAACAAAAGTGTTTGGGGCTGATCAATTGCTATACTTAATATGCAGTCAAATAGGTGGATTCAAATTACATATGAATAGAGTTACAATAATTACAAGGATGGTTATTCTCCATTTAATAAAAACATGTGTAACAATTGTTAAAGAATACTTAATTTCCTCAACCATTAATAGAATTTAAACCAAACAAAACATAATTAAAGTTTTTTTTTACCAAAATTATTATTATTATTGTTATAATTAAAACAAAATAAGTCAATGCTTAAGCCAAGTATTTACCTAATATCAATCACAAACAAAAGTTACATGACACATACATTAACGTGCAAACTACACAGATTAGAAGTTACCGATTTACTATTGCGAGAAGAAAAAAAAAGGCATTAATATTTTTTTTTAGTGGATTAGTTGAAAACATTGGATCAATTCGGGCCGTAGTCATTGATTGTGTTATTTATTTGTATCTGCTGATAGAAAAAGGTCATATATGTTGCAGACATGAAGAACTTGTGTTTCTCTGCTTGCCTAAAAAACACAAGCTGGCTTGCATCACCTTAGCCTAACAACAACGTGCTGTACAGAATACAAATAAGGAAAGGAAGTTAGTCATATCAAGAAATGAGTGGCAGGGACCTTGCACAATAGAGCTATTTATGAACAGAAAAAACTTTACACTTGCTATATATACACATTTAAGCTGTACCTTTATTTGTGTCCTATTATATGTATAGGTGACATGTACTCGTCCATCACTAGCTTGGATAACAGCAGGATATGAGAATTCCCTTCCTAATGTATCCTCCAATGTAAGTGCCTCATGCCAGGTTTCACCATCATCCTCAGAGAGCCCAAGTTTAAGGACACCCCTTGAAATTGTGTTATAAGCAAGCAATATTCTGCCATCACTCAGCTTAACCCCATCAATGCCTAATGCAACAAAAGAAGTTTCTCAAATGAGCCACTGATGATGCATGCATGAGGATGTAAAATACATGTGTATCACAGAACAAACAAGGAAAACAAGTCAACAACTTCAGAACTAGAGCAGTTCAAGATCAACTTTAGTCTTGTTGTCCACCTAAATACTTAAGCAAGCAACAAGAAAGTTTGGAAAATTAACCTGAGTTTGGGTTGGGGAGTTGTGTAGGCTTTGCATAGTCCCAAGTTTTGCCACCATCAAAGGATTCTGATATATAAACTCTACCAAGGCCAGTAAAGGATCTAAGCAAAACACGCAGTGTCCCCTTTTCAGTCAGGTATGGTACTGGCTGAATCACACCAAGAGGTGTGTTTTCAATGAAAATTGGGCCATACTTTCTCCATGTCCTGCCAAAATCTGTTGTAACCTGCTACCATGCCAAAGCTATAGAAGTTAACCAGCTAATCAAGATCAACTGCAATAACATGACCAAGATGAGTTAGTTCTATTCGATACCTCTGCCCATGATCCCCATGAGTTCCAGCTTTCAACAGAAGATCCACAGAGTAGGTCACCATTTTCTAGCAAGAGAGGCTGAAAAAAAGCTATTGAATTCAGCACCAAAAACATAAATTTTACCTGAGTTATAAACCTCAAGGCCAAAGGTACAGACAAAATATTACTTAGTAGTTTTAGTTTTACCTTATTCTTGATAGGTCCTAGTATACCAGGAGGAAGTTGTTCTCTTTCTGTCCAGGTAATTCCTTCGTCATTTGAGCGTTTCATGAATCCACTCCACCTGAAATTAGACAACCAAATTCTTCTCATTTGTTCGAAATTAACTAGAGCCTCATACATTTGAGTACGACGACTACCAAAGTGATCGAGATAAAACGCTTGATTCAGTAAAGGCAAAAACATGCTAAGATGAATATTGAATTGATATTTCACCTTTAAAACAATTATTTGCTATAAAAATTAACTTTCAAATGAAGAGATTTCCAGATTTTCTGTTCCTCAATTACAAATCATTGTAATTTAAAATAAGCATTTACTAAAAGAAATTCTGTTGGTGTCTATTACTGAAAAGATTAATACCGATTTAAAATTACCTACATTTTACTACAGAGTGATATTGAGTACCAAAACATGGATCTCAATCAATGGAGTGTCACATTCATATTTGGGAATGTAGACTTTCCACAATGCATGGTGCTACCACTAGTTGAACCCAGCATCTTTATCACAGGGATTCCATTTTAGATATTGAGTACTCAATATTGATTTGACTACATAGAGAGATTACATGTCGGTTAATGGATTGTTTGTCACATATTCATATTTTGGAATGTAGACATTGCATAATATATGGTGCTATCACTAGCTCAATCCAACTTTTTTTATTACAGGATTCCGTTTTAGGTACAGGAATGCAACTTTCTCTAACTTTCCCGGTCGAATAGTACACTTCTCAGATTCTTAAAACATAAAAAGATACAAAAACACCCATGAAAACAAAAAAAATCAAGTTGACGTAGTGTGGAATCATAGTCAATGTATTAATGCTACTTTATGTAGCATGTTGCAGAATAAAGAAATAGGAGGGAAATATTCTTATAATTGCAATTTTGTATAACAAAAAGGCGTTCCCTCTTTACAAAGGAAGAGCATTTTACCGAAATTGGGGATCATATCTCGATTGTGCAGGACAGAGGTGCAAAAGAAAGGGAATTTTGAAAAAAAAAAAAAAGTATCATTGACAGGTTAAATAGGCTAGTCTATTTAGGAACATATTTGATGGTGTATAAAGTAATTATTCCCTCTGGTTTTGTTTTCTTCAGAAAATGGAGAGATGCTGTGCTAATTGTTTTACTCCAAAATTAAGCTCAAATTGTTCCGCAATTTCTTCAATTAGAGGAATAGAGAATGGCTGCAAGCAAAACAGACATCCACTCACACACACAAGAAGGTTGTAAGGTTTGAAGCTTTACTTCTGAACATCCAGGCCTATTCTGTAGAACAGCAGTAACTCATTTGATGGAAGTTTGAACAGCACAGGGTTCCACATAGGAACATTTGGTTCTTCATCAGCAATCATGGGTGATTTCCATCTGCCATTCTACCAACCAAATTTAAATTCACAAACCAAAACGAGCTGTCAAAACTTCAGAGCTAAGTAACATTCCCTCCCCCAATATTACAATGATAGGAATAGGAAACAATTTATACAAGAATGATTACTGATTGAAATCATAATTTTCAGTATTCACATGTTCCACCTTAGAAATTTATGTACTTTCAAAGCTACATTTTTTATGCATTCTGTAAATAAAAAATGTACTAAATAAATTATTAATTTCAGTTCTACCTTATAAGTCTGCAGCCATATTTTTACGTCTGGTGCCCCCTCAGAGGAGCCCCCGAAATACGCAACCAAAAAATGGCCCTTCCCAACCTACAGAGGTTAAAATAGATAGAATCTGTTATGTTAATTAAAACAAGGAAAAGAACAAAAACTATGTTGTAATTTACCACCTCAACAATGGTAGAAGCATGACAACTGGTGAAAGGAGTTGATCTTTCAGGAAAAGTAAACTCCTCCACAACTGGCCCTTTTATGTAGCCACTGGTTTTATTTCTTAAGCCTTCGGCACCTGAATATGTTGAGTTTGGCCTGCATAAGTTTGCAACTTCATCTTATCTAACTACTACAATATTGAAGAACTCACCGTGAGACTTAATTGAGTTTCAGTTTAGAGCAGACACCAGAAACTCATAGTATCAAGTAGATATAAGCAAATAGCACCAGCATAAAAATAATCATGTACTTGAACCAGAAAAGATATAGAACACTAGAAAATAAATTTATGAAACAACACATCAAACAATGGTTTTTCAGCTGAATGAAAGAGTCAGAGGTAAGGTGTTTGCATACCCAGAAAAGGAGTAAGCTCTACTAATCATACTTATGAACGCCAAATATAGAAAGGTAAGAAACAAGGACATGGTTCCACTTTCACCCTTCTTCTTACTGACACCTTCAAGGAAAACTGTGACGAATGTGGGAGAGAAATTACGCACTGTAAAACTATATTTATGTATATATATTTTATCACATCACTTTTTTTAAAGCTTTTTTTTATCAATAAAAATTATATAAATAAATTTTCTCTAACTCTTTTGTTTTATTCAGTTTGGGAATTGACTGAATATCGGCCCTCCAAATTTTCAAATGAGATCATCTGCCATTCATTTTATTTTATGCATTGAATGCTCAATGTACTATGTCACTGTGCCTGTTCATTACAATATTTGCAATCTACTGCACAGGATAAGCATGTTTGTGTTCAAACAATTGAAAACAAATTTTTTGTACCATATAAATATGATGACGAAATATTTTATTGTAAAATTGAGTTTGTCGATAAATGAAAATATTAATTTTTAAATTATGGATAATTGTTCTTTTATTTTGGTCTGTCTTTTTTAGACAACCTTACATACATCTAAAGTTCTCCTCGTTTTTTGGGAACTGAGTGTTTGAGAAAATGGTAGGGTTTTAGCAGATACAATTTGCCAACAGCAAATTTTTATTTTTGACTATTTAGTTTCTAAGTTAAAAATTTATTATTATGAAAAAATGGTATAAATATTTTTCTTTTACTTTTATATTTATGGGTAATATAATATTTTATTTTATGTCTGAATATATAATGGTCAAATTTGGTCATAATTTTTGTGAGTTTTTAGTTGTGTTATTTAGTTTCTACTATTTTTGTAAATTGTAAGTTTTTATAAACTTATGTTCTTATTTATTCTCGTAAATTTGTTTCGTTGGTCTTTGAATTTGAGAAATAAATGGTTTTAGTTTTTATACGAAGGTGTGGTATATAAGTGGCAGAATAAAGAATGGTGAAAATTTTCTTTTTAACAAAATTGTAAATGGTTGAGTTCTCGTGTATACATCTTGTTCACAGTACAAATGTGTTTATAGAAATAAATCAAGATTAAATTTTAAAGTACAAATAAATAAATTCATTATCAAAAATTAAATTGTAGTTTACAGTAAATATCTACCTAATTTTAAATTTGTATAACTAATAAACATAAATTGAAAAGTAATAATCTCAGTTTATTATATAATCTAAAAAATTTATTTTTCCTTTTTTTAGTTGATAGTTTTGTTCATTTTAAAAACTTTTATTTCATTGTCTAATTTTTTATTTTTCTCTTAAAGATTAAACTTATTAAATTTGAACTACTTTCTATTAGACATTTACAAAATAATAAATGTTATAGTTGTCATCAAATTTTAATTATATGTAACATTTATGTATTTGTTATTTAATAATCTATTTTAATATTTATATTATTATAATTTTTCCTTATAATTTGATATGAAAAAAAAAAGAAATGTGTGTCATTTACATATGAAATAATTACTAATATCATATTTTCTTTATTATATTTTTTACTTTCTATAAAAAAGGCCTATTTAATTAATATTTGAGACTAGATCTGGCACTTGATCAGGCACTTGATCAGGGCAAAATATCCACATAAGAAAAATCTCATAAAGTCAAAATGTCCACAAAACCCAATGGATTAAAGCAAAACCAACCCATAGACCATTTTTTTAAAGTGAAAAATATTTTCTAAAAATGAAAATGAAACAAAAAACTTACTCAGAATTGAGTCTAAATTTGGCCATATTGAATTGAGTCTAGATCTAATTGACTTAATTCAAATTCAGGTTAAGTAAAGACAGTCAAGTTCAAATTAATATTTAGGATTTAGGGTTTAAAAATTAATTAAAGTCCTATCCTTTATTAATCATAATATAATATTGATTCCTTTTTGCCCACCTTTCAGTATTATTCTTATGTAACAAACAGAAAATATGTTGATACCACAAAGCATGTATTATTGAATATGACAATTTTAATTTTTTTAAATTTAGACTAAATTACAAATATTGACAAAAAAGGATTACAATTTTTTTTTATCTAAACAATGGAATTTTTAAAATGATTTAAAGGGTGCAAAAGTCGTTTTTTTTTTCATTAGCTGGAGCTGGATTAAAAAATAATGGATGAAAAAGTACTAATACTTCTTTAGGACTAAGTTTTGTAGATTTTTTAAAGAACTCAAGATATAAATTTTTTAAAAATTAAAATATTATTTTCTTAAAATGATATATTAAAATAATAGCAGACAATGATTTTTTTTTTTTTCATACTTCGAAAAAAGGGAAACTCCGACAACCAAACTTTTAGTTAGCTTTTTATTGAACAAAGAATACTAAATGATAATGTAGATGGATTAAGTAAACAACTCCATTGTTTCTGCGTTTTCGAAATTGAAACCATTTACTCCACGTCAACTTGGTCGAAGAACAGCATGCTGCCAAAAAAACAGAAGATAGGGGTTAATATTATGAGCAAATGCAGGAAACAAATTGCAGATTAATTCACAAAAAGAAACTCAACATCTTCCAATGATAATAATAACCGAAACCATCAATTTAAAATCAACTACCATAAAAAATTTGAGTTTGTACCTTAATTTGTGTCCTATTATATGTATAGGTGATATGTATTAGCCCATCACTATCCTGGATAACTGCAGGATAAGAGAATTCCATTCCCAATGAATCCTCCAATGTGAGAACCTCGCACCAAGAATCACCATCATCCTTAGAGAGTGCCACTTTAAGCACACCCCTCGATTTAGTATTATAAGCAAGCAATACGCGGCCATCTCTAAGCTTAACCCCATCAATACCTGTAAACAAGGTAAGAGAGATGTGTCATTAATGCACAACATAGACAAGTAGCAAAAGAATGAAGGGATACTAAGGGTGTAGTAAAAAACTTCAAATTTGAAGTTATCCATTATCAACTTAGTTCTTACTGTTCAGTTAAAACAATAGTCATAATTATGCAGCAAAAATTTGAAAGCAATATAGTTCACAAAATTGACCTGAATTTGGGTTGGGTAGCTGAGTAGGTTTTGCATATCCCCAAGTCTTGCCACCATCAGATGATTCTGAAATACATACTCTACCAATGCCCTCAAAGGAACGAAGTAAAACACGTAGTTTCCCATCTGCAGTCTGATAAGGTACTGGTTGAATCACACTCAGAGGATTATTTTTAATGTAAATAGGGCCATGCTTGCTCCATGACTTGCCTAAATCTGCTGTTACCTATTGCACACAAGAGGTAATAAATGTCAGCAAGCTAGCATTTCTAACCATCACTGAAACAAACCGCTCAACTAGGATGAGTTCAGTTAACACCTCTACCCAGGCGCCCCAGGAGTTCCAGCTTTCAACAGATGATCCACAGATTAAATTACCATTTTCAAGCAAAATGGGCTGAGAAAAAGTAAGGAAAATCAGAAATGTGAAGAATAAATTTAATATAACTATGAATTTCAAACCTCTTGCCATTGATAAAGTTCAGCCAAATAGATTCTGATGTACCTTATTCTTTATAGGTCCTAATATACCAGGAGGAAGCTGTTCTCTTGCTGTCCAAGTCACGCCTTTATCATATGAACGTTTTACAAATCCACTCCACCTGAAATAAATAAACAACTTATTAGATAAACAACTTCAGTCCGGACAAAGCCATCATTCAAAGATTTCAATCTAATGGCAGCACAGCGACTTACTATGGGGTTACAATGAATTATTCTTTCCAATATATTATAATTTATATGTCATGGAAATATTTCCATGTGAATTTATAATCTTCTTCTTTACCAATTAGAGATTTTATCTGTATATATGAACTTTCACGCGGAAACTCTTCTGTTATACTATTCTATCAATATGTCTGATTGCAGATTAATAGAAAAAGGTACTCAGAGAACAGTGGTAATATGCATAAAGTATGGCAATTGATAGTGAAAGCAAATACAACAGAGAAGGAAAATTTCTCTGCCCCACGGCAACACCAACCAAGACTACCCAAAATTGATTCGCTCCTCTCTCATTTCCCTTCTTCACTTATATCCCGCAGCCATTAGTTTTAGTGCTTTCCACACCAATTGCCATTTCTAGAGTTTGTTATAGCCAAAGTAAATATGATTCTAACTATCTAGTTTACTGATTTTACTAAGGAGAAACAATAAATATGCATGAAAAAGTTGTTGTTGGTGTTCTATGCACCATAGTTTTGTTTGAATCAAAAGTTCCCACCATCCATGAATTTCACTTAAGGTGATAAAATGCTCGTCAGAAATTAATAATTAGAAATATGTATGTTGTCATCAAATCTCCAATAAAGACATATTAGTCAGACGAAAAAAGGAAGAGGAAAAGGAGTTATCATGGAAATTTCCAAAAGTACTTAGGTTAGGTCTATAATGTTGGATAGTGAAATTGGACCGAAAAAAATCATAATTGCATGCCAATCAGCCAATGAGGAATGATAAACCTAGCTGTCTCAACAATAACCATATATGAGAACGAATGTCTGTACAGGTGAAAAATAGATGTAAGAGGACAAAATGTTATAAACTTTACTTCTGAACTTCTTGGCCTATTTTGTAGAAGAGAAGTAGCACATCTGATGGAAGTTTGAACAGTACAGGATTCCACATAGGAACATTTGGTTGTTCATCAGCAATAACAGGTGCTTGCCATCTCCCATTCTATCCTCCAAAATTGTGATCAGAAAGTTAGTGCAGCATTCAAAATTTAGAATTCAGTACATCCCTCCTACAGATGTGGAACGATAGAGACAGTTTTTCACAAACAGATTAGAAATGAAAATTTGTTACCACTTTCTTTAGACGCATTTGTAAAACTACTTTATAGAACCCTACATTACGACATGCTGACTTTGCCAGGCAAATAGTAAAATGTAGAAAGAGAGAAATAAAAGAAACCCCGGCAGGAGAAATACTAAAGCCCCCTAAATCAGACACCAAAATTAGCATTTTACCTTGTAAGTCTGCACCCATATTTTGACATCAGGTGCCCCTTCGAATGAACCCCCAAAATAGGCAACCAAAAAATGATCTTTATCAACCTACAAAAGTCAAACAACATGGTGTTGGGTTCATTTTACAAAAAAGAAAAAATGGATAAAATCTTTTTTGATGGGTAAAGATTTTCGTATTCATGACCTCAACAATGGTGGAAGCATGACAACTCTTGAAGGGAGCGGATCCAGCTTGGTAAGTGAACTCCTCCTTTAGTGGTCCTTCTATTGAACAATCTTTCGCCATGCCTAATGGTTGAACCTGCGAGGTTGCGGTGTTTTTCACTTTCGCACTGCTCGAAACAATCTGCAGAACTATCTTTCTGAGAAATGACATAAAAAGTGAAAACGGCATGGCACACCAGTGGGTTGATCTGCATTCCATGTGGCTTAACAGCTGTTCAAAAAAAATTTGAGGTCTAAAGAATAAAAAGAGTTTCACTCCACTTTAAAAAATTCCTACCTGGTCTCAAACAAAAACGGCTTTTCATGTTTAATTAACAAGAAGAGGATCGGAGGGAAATAAAGCATCTACTTCAGAAGATTACATATAAATGAAAGCGGAGAAACAATGCACGAAGTGAAGTGAGGTGAGCTGATAATTGGATTGGATTACGTATGAAAAATGAAAAAGTAAAAAACATAGGAATAAATGAAAAAGTTACGTGATTTAATTTTAGCAAAAATAAATAAACAAAAGTAAAACATTTTTTTAGTGTTAGTTATTTAATTTTATTTATTGTTTCGATGTTTTTAATTATTTATTATTCAAATATCTTAATCTAATATCTATCTGTATGTGAAGTTTTGTTTAATAATTGATCAATAAAAAAAATTATAAATTATTTTAATCAATACAACAATTTTTACAACATGTCTTAAAATGGTTTGTTTTATAAATTACAATTTTACTTGTAGTTAATCAAATTTTTTTCATCATATTTTTTATATTAATATATTTTTTTTATTGTTTTTGATATATTTTAATACATTGTTGAAGTGTTTATAATAGATGTTCAAGAGTAATTTTAAACATTTAAAATACTGAATATTTACTTTAATATTTATATTTTTCTAAATATTTGTTGTATTCTTTTTAATTTTTACATGGTTCAAACTAAAAATAGTTTAAAAATTAAAAGTAAATAAAAGATAAATATAATTAATATCAATAGATCAGTTAATTACATTTATCCATTAGTTTATTATCAAGCAATCAAAATTTAATTAGTGAATATTATCAAATGTGTATGACCCAATTAACTTCTAAAACAGTTATAGAAAACAAACTCATTAAGAGGAATTCTTTATTTAATATAGACATCTCTTTTCCAAAACAACTTATAACTATAATTATTTCCTTTCCATATAAGATAAGGAAAATTTTGTTTTGACAACCACAGCTGTCATACAACTAAATGTCATCTGCTGATGTGATTTAATTGTACATCTAGATAAGGATAAAACAGAAATTTTTTTTCTTTTTGAATGACATTTAGGGTATTTTGTTATAAAAAGGCATAATTAAATTTTAAGTATCTAAATTTAAGATTTGAAACTTGATAGGAGCGCACTGCACCTATTCATTTGCATAAGGAAGAATTCGTATGAAAGTGGTTGTGATGGCGAGTGACGATGTGAGACCATCGACGGTGGCGAGCGAGGGTGGGAGACCATTGACGGTGACAAGCGACGGTGGGAGACCATCGACAGTAACGAGTGACGATGGCAAGCGACGGAGGTGAGACCATCGACAGTAACGAGTGACAATGACAAGTAACGGATATGACTACAACAACTGCGACAACAATGACTAGATTCAAGAGTTATTATATTTAATAATAACTCTAAAAATGACTCTCAAGTGTCAGGTTGAATGTTTTTTTTTACATATCATTTATGTTGCCCATATCACGACCGTATAAGATTGTAAAACAGATGTGTGACAGGTATAATTGTCAAAGTATAACTACTCATGAGATAAATAGGCTCTAACTTTCTTTAACTGTTTTATTTAAGTTGTTATTCTTCAATAATATCTCATTCACATAATAAATAAAAATATATTTAAAAAATTATACTTTTTAATAATAACATTTAATAATAATTCTATTTTATTTTATTTATCAAGAAAACACCCGATTTGGGACTTATTTTCTGGTTAATTATAATATAAATATACACAAAAATATTATTAAAATATTTACAATATAATGTTTCTAATATAAAATGATTAATTTTCTAAGACAATTAAAAAAAATTACCTCAAACTTCATGTTTTCCACGTTCATCCTTCTATCCAAAGGAGAGACAGAAGGGATTTTGCAAGACTCTTTTATGGCTTCTATCCAAACACAGCAGTGAATTTTCATAGCAAAAATAAATGAGACCAAAGCAATAAGACTAAGAAGGTGTCTCAGACTGATCTCTCCCATTCAGATAGATTGATGTCGGCCCAAAGTGTCTTTTGTTTCACTTCTGGTCCTAAATATACGTTCTTCAAAATCAATTAATTCTTATGTCACTTACTAATTAGTTTTCATTTGAAATACAATTGTAACGTAGTCACAACTACCAATAAAGACAATCAATGCAATTATTAAAACTATAAATCTTCATTATTAATAATTCACAATTTATTATTATTATTTATTAATATAAAATATAATACTCATATTAAGAAAAAAATTAAATCGTACAAAATTATAAAATGTTTTATAAGAAGAAACGTAACTTTTTTAAAAAGTGTCTTATAAAAAAACTAAAATAATTTTAAAAACTAAAATAGGGGCCAATTTAAATATATTTTCTGTCTTTTACTATTTTTATTTTCCTTTATTTTTTTCTCACTCTATGTCTTACCCTAATTTCCGTGGTCTATTTTAACAACTTTATTTTATTTCATGAAAACAAAACATGTTTTGTTTATATTAATTAAAGGTTTAATTAAATTTTAAATTAATTAAGTCTTTATAATTTTTTTTTCTTAAATACTTAAAATATTGCTTATTTTTATTTAAATGTATTATGGGTTTAATTTTTCTGCAGTTAACATAATAATGTGGTTTTATTTTGTCTTTTCTTTTTAACTTATTATCTTCTTATCTCTTTAATCTCACATACCTAGTTGGTCAGCTTGTTTATTTCTTTCCAATATTGATTTGACCAATGAGTTGACACCAGCAATAAAATATACTTTTTACTTTTACTGGTATATGAATAAAGTCTTTACTTAGTTTGAAAAATGTAAAAATTGTTTCATTGTGCCACAATTCACGTCCAATTTTATTATAATTTAAAAAAAAAACAATCAAACAATTCATTGATTTATATTAAGACATGGTAAGTTGAAGATTAGAGGCACGTGATGAAATTAAATATTTTATTATATAAGTGAAAAATTTTATAAATAAAATAACTTGATTATTTTATTTTATTTAAAAAATAAATTATTATTTTTTAAAATTGATTTCTTTTTGAATTGTGAGCTGACTATTAATCATTTTCAAAACTCTAACTAATCTAGTGAAATTACTAGATAATAAAATATATTTATTAAATCGTAATTTTAGCATTTATTATTAATGATTTATTTTATTTAAATGACTTTGATAGTTTAAGTTTAATTTATTGTAATGAAATTATAATCATATTTTTTATCTTTATCTTTAATGTTTGAAATTAGATAATTTGCAGAATTGAGTAATGTAATGGGAAATTACAATAGATGAGATTTGAAATTGTTCGATGTGATGTGGAAATAAATAGTATTTTTTAAAAGATAACACTTTGTAAAATACACTAAATTTATAATGTGTGTATATTTAATATCCTAACTCTAATCTTTATTGTGTTCACCTAAATAAATACGAGATTCAATGAAAGTTTTTATAACTTAATTTGTAGTTTGAAAAGATACACAAGTCAAAAGAGTTTGACGGTGATATTTTACTGTATCCACTATCAAAGAGAATAACAACATAAGATATGCAAAATATCTAAACAGACTTGTGTATTTTTTATTACTTTATCTATCCAAAGGGTTAGAAGAGTAATGAATGTAGTGTCCGTATATTTTTATCATCAATGTTATAAGTATTTATAAATCTTGTAGTTTGATGAAAATAATTATTTATTCTGACAGTTTTTAATTATTAACTTACTTGATTGTGGTATGATTATTTTTTGTTTGGTTATATATGTAAATTTAAAAAAAAAAGTTGTTTTAAATCATTCAATCAGAATTGATGCTTTGAAAGGCCACTTTATTGTTGTTGTTAGGGTGAAAATTCCCTTTAACTTTTTTTTTTATATAAGAAAAAAATTCCCTTAACGTATATGAACAAAAACATTATAGTTCAATTTAAAGAAAACAAAAACTTAGATACCAGCCTCTGCCTTTTGAGTATAAATTCAGATGTAGGAGATAGAAGTGAAGCGATTTTACTTTGACCCGAAGCTGGTAAGCCATGCGCGGCAACGTTTCAGAAACAAAATGGTTGACAGTGACCGCCATAACCTTCACGCTCACCGCCATTACCGTCTCTGGTAAGCTTTTTGAGTTCCGATTGTAATAACTCTCGCACCATCCTCATATGTCTCACTGAATTTTGCAGCCTACGCATTAAAGAGAAAATGGAATAATCTGAACTCCAAGATCGAGGAGCTCGAGGCATCTCTCAAGTCCTGCTCTGAGAAATGCGCCTCCGAAAGGCAAGGCCGAATCAGGGCTCAGCAGGTCTCTATCACCTCTCTCTTCCATCCAACTACTTTATGCGTTCCTAATTGCGTTCCTCACTCCGGTATTTGCAGGCCTTGAGAGAAGAAGTGACAAAGTTGCAACCTAAATCTGAAAACCTAAACCTTACTTGTTATCCCATGATGCCAATCGGTGTCGTCCACTCCTGCTTCTCCACCAGGAACGGCACGCCGAGGCAACCGTTACTCGTGCCACTTGCTAGGGCGTGTTTGGTTTTTAATACTACTCGCGTTCCGCTGGCGTCGCTTGAGGGTTTGGAGGAATATTCTCATTGCTGGATTCTGTATGTTTTTCACTTAAATACGGATCTTGAGAAGCTGTGGAAGCATCCGTCTCAATCAGGGTTCAAGGCCAAGGTGTGTGCCTCTGGTTTCAACTAATAATTTGGGCCCCTTTCACATGAACTTCTCCTTAGCTTCTTATAACTACTTCTAAGTGCTTATTATATACGAAAGAGAATTTAAATTTAGTGAGTTTGGTCATTTAAGTTAAATCAAAAGAAACACTGAATTGAAATTCTGACGTGAACCAAAATTAACTTGTGTATTTTTAATTTTTGTACAAGTTAGGCGTGATAGTTTCTATGGGACTTAAGTGCATGAGTAAAAAATTAGCGTACGTGAGAAGATTATTTTATGTTTTTATTTGCTTCTCTTATTGATAATTTAAAAAGAAGTTTATTCAAACATAACCTTAATCTACATTGTCATAGCTATGCCATGTTAATTTTTGTTTTATAGAAGTCTTTTCATATGGATCGGTGGATGAATAGGTGAGGGTTCCGAGACTTAAGGGTGGAAGAAAGGGAGTGTTTGCCACACGATCCCCACACCGTCCATGCCCCATCGGGCTCACAGTTGCAAAGGTAAGGACACTTGTTGGTTTTGTGACTCAGATGATTCTTTTCTCACAAATGACATTTCCACTTATTGATATCTCCCTGGTTTAATTCATATTGTTGAATATTGGAGACCAGCAAATCATTGTGTCGCAGAAAATATCACTTTATCCTTTATCATCTTTAGATTAGCATTACTAAGACAGTATCGGATTTCACACCCTTGTTGCTGGGGTCGTTGCATATGTTATGCAATAAGTGCTCAATGTTTATGAATTGATAGTTTCAGTTTAAGTATGTATGGTGGTTATTCCCCCTAGCCCCAAGTATGAATTCAGTGTGGTGTGTTCTTAAGAAACTATACAGTACTGTTTTACATTTTGAAAATGCACGTGACAAGTATATCCATCAGAAAATTGCAATATTTTCAGGCAGGCAGGTTGATGCCAAGCAACAACAATGCTTTGTGTAATAAACTTGTGACTGTCACTTGTCATTTTGCTAAGGTGGATGAGAAGAAGTATGAATCAGTCATGTAACAAAGGAACCACAGATCATGTAATGATAGTGATACATCGAAATTGTGCTACACTGCTAATAGGAAATTGAATTTCATCCTTATTATTATGTGATTAGGAAAATCTTAGTTTTTCAGTGATTACTTCTTGCGCACCCAAACTAAATGGTATATATAAACATCTTTTCAAGGTAATACTTTAAAAGAAACAGTACTTTGTGTCACGGCTGTGCAGGGTCTCATTAGTGTAATTTTTTCTAATGTTGTCTCTGTTCCCTTTTCCATCCACTCCCTAGAATTTCATTTTTTGTATTCAAATAAACAAAAAGGACGGACCTAGATTGTAACTTTCATTTTATACTGTAGGTAGAGGCTGTACAGGGAAATATGGTTTTGCTCTCTGGTGTGGATCTGGTTGATGGAACTGTAAGCCTCCATTTTCAGTCCCTGCTTCTTATGCAAACTTTAGTGGAATACTGTACCAGTCGTGGTATTGGTATTTGTTTAACTGTGAATTTTATGCTTTTAAGTAAATGCATAATAATGCTTCCGAATCTTATCAACAGCCAGTGCTTGATGTCAAGCCTTACCTGCCATATTGTGACAGCATCCGAGAAGCTACAGTGCCAAATTGGTTGACAGTAATGCCCCGTTTTCCTCTTAGCTATATCTTTCGCTGCTTTATATAGGTTTAGTTTTTCTAATTAATGTACAACAGATTTTAGCAATTTGATTTTCAATTACTGAGTAACTTTAAACAATTATTAGCTGGATATCAAATTCAATCTTTCCATTTGAGAAAAATGATATATAATAAATCATCACTACCTTTTACTAGGTAATGAAACTCTTGTACTCTTGTATTCTGATTATTCGGAAGCTTTATATTATGGTATACATTAAGAGTCAGCAATGAAATGTACTTGAGCAATATTATAGAAGTTTAAGAAATATCTCATCTTAAAAAATTGTATTTCTTCAGGAGGATAACTTACTTTCTGTAGCGTCTATTAGCTTTTCGGAGGACTTCACTTCGGCTCTCGAAAATTGCTGGATAATGGCGGTGAGTTGTTAACTGCTTAATGCATCATGTCCACTCTTTTGTTTTGTTTTCATTTAAGAAGAATAGAATTGCTTTTCCAAATGATTGCAAAGCATCTCCTTGCAGCTTTAACGTTTTTCACGGAAGAAAAATGATATTTTAACAACTCTTATGAAATATACAACCTTGTTATAATAATAATAATAATAATAATAATAATAATAATACGAGCATATAAGTTAATAAGGGAAAATAAGTAAAATACTATTTGTTGGGTTTGTTCAATAGTAACAATAAAAAACACGAGAACAAGAATGAAAGAAAGTAACTGTAGTATAACAAAATATTTTGTACACAGAGTATGCTCTCAATGCAACATATATCACATATACAAAGAGTTCTCTATATATAAACTAAGGAAACAAAATAACTGAAAACCGCAAAGTCATTTAAAACAAAATACCATTTAATAAGTGGTAGATGATAGAGGTTTAACTAATCTTAACACTATTAGACGTTCTCTAGTAGACGGTCTTTTATACTTTTCATGATCATGATACGAACTTTTTAAACTCCTTTGATACAAACTCTAATCCATTGTCAATTCTAAACAATTTAAGTTTGATTACTTGTTGATAACCAATTGTAGTGTGCCACTCCTTAAATCTCTAAAAAGTTTCATTAAATCCCTAAAATGTTTTAGTCTTTCTTTTCAAGATATAAATTCACACCCTCTGCAAGTAATCATTTATGATAGTGAAGAAATAAAACCCTCTATCATGGAATTGTGCTTGTGTTGCACCCCACAAGTTTGCATAAGTATACTCAAATGATTTACTGAATATATACTTACCAGTCTTAAATTTCAATCCGAGACTTTCCAAGTATGCATTGAGCACAAAACACCACCTCCTCTAGCATTTTCTGTTTGCCCTACTCCACTAAGCCTCTCTCACTAATGTGTATGTGCCCCAATATCAGATGCCACAACTTTTTCTTATCTTGCATCATCTTACTAGCCACATACCCATGCGTGATCATTGTTTTAGCATGTAAAGACCATTATTTTTTACCTCCTCAGCAACTGTAGAAACTCCCTGTAAAATCTTTGTAATTCCTTGTTCGATCTTGGTTGAAGCCCAGAAGATCAAACATACTAACTGACAAAAAATTTCTCTTGAGCTTTGGAACACTTCCTTGGATCTTGCAATATCATCTCCCAGTTGTCAATCATCTAATTTAGTTGACCCCATGCCTTGAACCTTATATAGGCTTTATTGTTTCTAAGAAGAACACACCTTCTTCTTTCAATTCTAAGGTCTTAAAAAACTCTTTCACTGGATACATGTGATAAGTGCTACCCGTGTCCACAAACCCAACTTCTTTGTGTATTTGACACTAATGCCACTAACACTCTAACAGACTTGTAACTATCAAATACTACTGTAACATCAACATATTCTCTTTTGAAATGACCTCGCTCATTCTTTTCCTTGTCTGGACTGTTTGTTCCATAGTATCCTCTCTTGTGGCAATTATAGCGCTCTAGCCTTTTATCTGCCCTATCATCAGATGTATGCTTTGCCTTCTTCACTTTCACCTCCATCTTTTTCTTGTTCTTTGACTTCAAAACCTTCAAACTCAACTCATTATTGTCTATCTTAGACTCTTGAAGCTTATGTAGCTCCTTAGTCCAAATTGAGGTCTAAACCTCCTCCAGAGTAGTGGTCTTTTCCTTTCTGAACACCAAAGCATCTTTAAAATGCTCAAACTTGCAAGGCATTAAGAAACAGTAAAACCTTATCTTTATTTTCGAGCTTCACTTCAATGATCTCCAGATAGTCTAAAATCTTATTAAAATCTGGTACTTGCTCCACCATCATTCTTGATTTAGTCATCTTGAACAAATTCAGTTCTTGTTTCAAATAGATTTTATGTGCCAAAGATTTTGTCATTGTATGGTAAAGTTTCATCCACATTGATGCAACAGTTCTCTTCTCGATTTTCCTGAATGCCTTCTTCCCAAGACACAAAGTTATGGCGTTTTTTATTTTGTTGATCATGTGAGTCTTCTCCTTTTGAAACAATGACGTCAATATATTTGCCTCACCCTTTTAATGTCTTTTTAACCTTGCTCTTCTTGATTTTTCTTCCCCTTGTTCCTCATAGACAGCGTCAATTGTTGGATTCGTTCAACAATAACAGCAAAAAAAACACAAGAACAAGAACGAAAGAAAACAATTGTATTATAATAGAAGGTTCTATACAGTACGTTCTTAATATAATGTATATCACATATACATAGAGTTCTCTATATAGAACTAAGGAAATGAAATAGAAAACCACAAAAAACTGTCAAGACAAAACACCATCTAATACAGTGGTAGATGGTCTACTTAATCTTATAACTACTAGACATTCTCTAGTAGACTGTTCTTGTACGCTTGACGATCATGATTTAGAGTTAATATATCAGATTCTTATATACATGTCACATTTACAACTGTTTTATAGAGGTTGTCAATATATGCATCACTATTCTTCAAGTAAAATACGTTTGTTAGTTGGTTTCAATGCAAAACCAAACATATTGAAAAGAAATGGTAAATTAAGTGAACCTGAAGTAACGTTGCTTGAAGTTGAAATGATAAACTTAGCTAAGCCTCAACTAATTATTTATTTGAAATTATTTTTGTTAGCCAGAAAGGATGCATCCCATCAGTATATAATTCAACTTTTCATGTTTTCAACTTTCTTCGGGGGTTTTCATATTTTAAATTAAAGGGAAATGACTCTGATTACCATACTTAGTCTTACCTTTTGATTACTCTCACTATTTTAATTTTAACACTGTACTTAGTTATTTAGTATCCGTTTTACTTGCTAATATTTGTGTTTTATACATTATTTTAACTTATTATTAAGTTTTTTTAACATTTGTTTGAAAGGCTTTAAAAGTAACATATGCAATGTGATCATTTTTAGTCCAAAATTATCTACAACAGCTTTTTAGTATTTGTTTTTTACTTAGCTTATATTGTAAAATGAGGATGAGCCATGGTGGTGCAACAGTAAGGTTGCTTCTACCTTGTGACTTAGAACTCTCGGGTTCAAATCCTAGGAACAAGCTCTCCACTTACGTCCTTTCCAACCCCACTTGTTGGGATTAGGGAGCCTCATGCATTGGTCACCCTTTTAACTATATATTACAAAACGTCTGAGAGAGAGTCCTCGGACCCTATAGTTGGAATAGTTGGTCAATCGGAGTAAAGCCCCTTAATTGAAGGAGAGAAAGACCGAAAACATCTTGAAGTGAAATTATTAAAAATTATTCAGATCTTGAACTCCTGAAGTTTTAATTACTGTCACAATTTTCAATCTTATTCTTGCTCTAATGCAATTTATATGGGTTTATGATTCTCGCTTACTACAGGAAAAGAAGTCATTGTATGCATCACCAGGTGAGTTCCAAAACTTGATAAAGCAGGTTCTTTCGTGGGATATTCGGTCATTGAGTCAACGCAATCGGCCACATGATGCACTACTTATGAAAGAAAATGATGAACTATTGGGTAATGGTTCTGATGTAGATGAGCACCAAAATGAAACATTAGTACATGAAAGAGAGCAGAATGCTACAAATTCCAATGAAATCATTTATCACCTGATTTTGGAGGGACTTGATGTCTCTTACAGAATTGATCATGACGGTAATGTCATCGTAGAAAAGATATCACCTGCTGTTCAGGATAATAAGCGTAATTCTTTTAATTACTTGACATGGAAAGACAAGATGCAATAATTTTTTTTATTCTATCCGATTAATTGTTAAGGTATTTCAATTTTTAATATTCTTTTTAGAAAATGTGTTTGCTCTTTTTTTGTACTAGTAATGTAAGCTTTGAAGGTGTTTCGTTTTCTTTATGTTCATTTTTAGTTCGCATTTTTGTTACAATTTCATTGATACCATCTTATTACTTTTTTATTTTCAAAATTTTGTGAAGAAATAAGCAACATCCCACAAGTTCTTGTTGCTAGTTTAGGTTGGACTTTTACTGTTATTTTCAGGTATTGCGAACAAGAGAATATAGGATGCTGTTTTATTTTCCTGAGGTATAGAAGTATAACAGATGAATTAGGTTTTCTTTACCTTTTAGGGAATTTTTAAAAAGAAAATTGCAGAAACAGGTAAATTAAACTAGGGAATAAAACAAAATTGTGTCTTAAAGTATGATTTTGTTTTTTTGAAATTTTAAAATATTCAAAACATGATTTCCAATTATTAAAAATGTGTTTTATAATATAAGTTGTATATTTTAAAAAAGCATAAAATGAAAAGTTGTGGTTCAAAATATGATTAATGAATTTTTTTTTTTGGGCTAAAAATTTCCTTCTAAAATACTGTGGAGGGGATATTTGAATTTTTTATAGTAAAATTCAGTATAGAAAAATTAAAATTAAAATGAATTATGAATAAATCAATGTGTAAACGTTTTTAATGTATTTTTTAATTTTTATTGTTTAATTTAAGAATAAATTAGTTTTAATTTATAAAGAAGTTTATATTATTTTTTTTTTCTCTTAAAAGTAATTATGAAGAAATTTTTCAAAAGAATAACCTTTATTTAAGTTTGTAAAGTATTTTTATAATTCATTTAAATTTTATTAATTTTATAATCTTTTCAGAGAAAATACCTGTAAAAAAGATCTAATAAATTATCAGAAATTTATACTGTGCTGCTATGCTTGGCAAATGGTCATCTAATCTATTAATACATTATAAATTAAAATATATGGGAATCACCTTTTTGTTTTTCTTTCTCAATTAGACATTTTTAGCATTAATTCTCTTCTTTATTATGTAAAGACCAACTCCCTTAGTTAGTGATCAAATACTCTAGTAGGTTAGCTTTGGATTTTATATTTTTGAAATTAAAAAAAATTGAAATTTAAATTCAGGAATATTTTCTTTATTATTTTTAAATCCAGAAGTCAAAAGACTACAGTTTTGGGATTTAAAATTCCGAAACACCAAACAAAATAAAAATAAATGAACGACCCATATCACTTTTACTGTGCAGATATCTTAAATTCAAGTACAAAGTTTTACAAGAAACTCTTATTACAAGAAGTTTATATGATATAATGATAAAATAATAGGGTTATTGATTAAGATTAAAAATCAGGTCTTTATATGAGAGTCTAGGTCTTAAAAGTAAAATAAAATGATTCAATAATTATATTAATATTAAGTTATCAAAAATGGAAATGCAAATAAAAAAAATTATAAAAGTGTGATTTATTACAAGACTGATTGAAACAAAACTAATATAGATACAGAGTGAGATTTGGTAGAATTATTTGAAGTAGAATGAGATCCATTTAAGCAATATTCAGCAATATATATTTGTAAAAATCACACAAAAATAATATTTTTACTATAAACAACTCCTATTAGAAATGTTATAATAAGGAGAGGAAGAGAAAGTTAGAAAAAAAAAATTAAAGAAATTTAGGGAGTAAGTGTGGTTAAAGAAATAGCAGTGCAAAAAGCAACCCACATGTCACGACTCGTTGGACGTAGCCAAGCCCATCAATTGGCTCCATCCAATTTACATATGTCAGACATAATAGTCCGATTTTCTATTTTTTCTTTTCCACATCAATTGCTAGAATCACGCCTCTTATTTAATTACGAATAAAACTTATATAATTTGTTTGGACAAAGTAATTTAAAATTTAATTTCTTTATTTGCGAATTTAAATTTTTTTGGAGTCAAATAATTAATTGTTTGAATTAAGAAATTATGAAGAAGTTGAAATTTATGAATATTTCAAATAACTAAAATAATAAAATTTTAAATTCATTAGAGAGAAAGAAATTAAAATTTCACAACTACTCACTTTCTCTTTCTACATACATATTGAAAAAAAAAATATTAAATATTTAAATAAAAAAAATATTAAATATTTAAATCTGACTAATATTTTTTGTAAAGTTTAATTTTAAAATTTTATATTTTAAAATACATATTGAAATTAATTTTGTTAAAAAAATATTCTATTAATTTATCAAAAAAATTTAAATGTACAATTTTTTAATTGCGCTATCCAAATAAAATATTTTAAAATTAAAAAAATAATAATTGGCAGTCATTTCAATTTCTTAAAATTATTGAAATCCCTTGTCCAAATACAATGGTTTCGGTATGTGTCTTCTAAACTCTAAAATGTGAATGACAACTTTTTTTTGTAGTTATCAACTTGTTATTTATATATTCTCCATTATGAAAGAATCAAATTATCCAAATTATTTATATTACTGTATATAACATTTTATTTTAAGTTATAACAAAATTCAATTCAGTTTCTTCTTATTTCATAATTCTAAAATTTGCATGAGGTATATTAAAAAATGATTAATCTATGCACTTGTTTTTCAATAATTATTTTAGTAATTATATAAAGAACAGCTTCTTGTAATTTATCGTGTAAAATATCTTTCTTCAATAGCATGTAAAAATATTCAAACATGACCTATTTTGAACTGTTTAATTGTGCTAGTCCCGGTATGCTTAGTTTACCAACTGATAATCATGATCTGCCATATTTGAATCATTATGAATAAGAGTCTTGAGTTTGAATTCTTAAAAATGTTGTTGCATTAAAAACTTCCTTAACTTGTTTGATAAAATGTATAATGTCCTGTACAGTGGTTTAAGAAAAAAAAAAAAAGACTACAATGAAACCACCTGTAATAACTTACAAAGCACCTCAGTGTAACGAATTGAGTATGTATTAAAATTTTTATATATTAAATATTCAAAATATCTTTATTTTTCAAGATGTCTTTATTTAACTTTTTCTAAAAATAATTTATTTAGTCTTTATATTATATAGTTATGGTTTTATCAATCAATAGAAGTCTTTACCATAGTTTTTACAGTTTCATCCAAGAATTTAAACTCATTCACTTGTTTTCGTACTTATTAATCAATTCGATTCATTGCAAAGTCTCTCTATTCTTAGCAATCTTGTTTAGGTTATGATCTCTAACAATTAAATTCTGTTTTGAATTCTCAACAATTAAAAACTTCTTTACAACCTCATTTTTTAAGTAGATGACTTTAACCTAAAATCTTTATTTGCTATCTAACCTCGTTTTTAGCCTTCATAGTTACATCATTTTACTTTGAAATCTGTTCTACAATCTTCCTTACACGTTTGATGATGTTATATTTTATTGTTTTGTGGGTGTATTTATGCGACCATGTGTTAAATTACTTATCTTCATCAGATCATATTTGTGTCAATAATGTATATTTCTAATTTTCTTTACACATGAATGCGGACAATACTCAAAACGATGTTTTTTTTTTCTTTTTTAAACATCATTTTTAATAGGGATATTGGAAGAAAAATTGTTGTGAGAAACGAAGATATGCATGATAAGCCTGTTCGAACACATGTTTAATTGCATCAATTATTAACAAAATCAAACAATTTTTTTATACTAAGACTGTTTATTTTAAATAATATTAAAAATAAAATATATTATTACTAAATCGACTATTTATTCAAATAAATTAAAAATAAATAAACATGTTAATATTAATTACACAATATAAGAATAAAAAAACAAATTAATTAAAGGGTAAACACAAAAATCTTAAATAAAAATGAAAATTTTAAATACTTAATAAAATAAGTTCTTTAACGAAAATTCAATTAAAAATATCAACATTATTAGAGATTTAAAATATTTAAGCTTTATATATTTTACATTATTAATTTTTTATAAGAAATTATTAAAAAAGAAAAATTAAAAAAAAATCTATGATTGTGTTCGGTAGACATTAATTCTATCTTATACAAAAATAATTTCAACTTTTATAATTTTTTATTAAATAGTCGGTTCAAATATATCCTTACTCTTTTTTAAAACATTAATTGTTATATGCTTGTTTCCTCTATGCACTTGACATTACTAAAATTATCTTTTTTTCATACAAGTTAAGTTTTTTTTTTTTTTTTTTTATTTTTTTTT
>Ga0209700_100623_pt1 | contig 68776 bp, 25 predicted proteins | sample SiratroredBW_FD_187528 | JGI IMG/M metagenome (GOLD analysis project Ga0209700, IMG submission 187528) | Root nodule microbial communities of legume samples collected from California, USA - Siratro red BW (SPAdes) (version 2) | ecosystem: Host-associated > Plants > Roots > Nodule | place: USA... | reverse complement strand
ATATATATAAAAATATATATATATAAAAATATATTATATATATATATATATATATATATATATATATTAGACCTTTAAAATACCTTGTATATAAATAATAATAATAACAGAAATAAATTGATCACTATGATAAAGATAACTACCACTTCATATCTAGTACAAATTTGAGATTGAAACAGAAAAAAAAAATTATTAGTGATATTAATTTATATAATAACTTAAATAGCAGTTAAAAATTATGATAATTAAATTGTAGTCATTAAATCAATGCCTATATAAACTAAAAGTGTTAGTGACTAAAATAGCTATCCATTTGGATTTGGTAGCTAACTTATTACAAAAGTTTCAATCACTGAATCATTTATAAAAGATTCAGTCACAAAGTCAAATTTAAATATTACAATTTTTTTTACACTTTTAATTTTTTATATTCGTATGAAGAAATAAATTTCAACCTCGATTATATATATATATATATATATATATATATATATATATATATATATATATTTAATTTTAAAATTGTAATAAATATTTTTTACATTACATACAATTATTCTCTAATAATTACTCAGTACTCAAATACAATTTACCACACATTATTAATAAAATAAATTCAAGGGCACATTAGCAATTATTTATATAATAATTTTTTTAGGCATGTCAATCTTAATTTTACCTTTTTCATTCACTTTAGCATCTTCCAAACAACCTCATTTGTTACTGTATTTTCCCCCCTTTATTTACCTTTCCAATCTCACTCTCGCATGCCTCATCTCTAGTGAAGTGTTACAAAACCTTTTTATTATGATAAATAAATAGTGGTATTAGATATTTCTCCTCCAGCTCCGTATTCTCTTAAAGTCTAGGTTAGTCTCACTTTAAAAACTATTTAGTTCTGTTGTCCCATTACACATCTGTTAATCATGTTTTGTGATTGACATAAGTGTTTGAATTTTGCATAACATGGGACAACAAATGTTCCGCCTAAAGACATGCAAGCTCATGGTAACCAGTTCTTATTGCCTAGTTTTCAAAAATATAGAAATTAACATCGCATGGCTGCCCAAACAGGTGGGAAATGTAAAAATTGTCTGTGGATACCTGAATAACGTACAAATGTACCATTCACTGTAAAAAAAAAATATTACTCGCTGCAGCTGACTGGATATTGTTCCGCAAGCATGACTTAAAAGCCAGTCCATAAACACCCGCCGAGCCCTGAATAATTTTTTACTACTTATTCTGGGGAAAGGGAAAAAATCATGAGGTTTTAACCAGAGAAGGAACTTGACGGAGCAGAAAGAACAGTTAGATAGAGTAGTCTTTCAACATAATGGGCAGTTAAGGTCTTTAAGAGTATGGATTTAGCTTTGTTAATGATATGATTAGATCTTTTGTAATTAGGGAAATATGTATACCTGAAAATCAGGAATTATGCTAATTATTTTATTTCGTTAAATTGTATTTTTTTTTTTTTGTAAATAAAATATCACATTTGTGGTCAGTACAAACTTTACAGCAAACATTTCTTACAAACAAGCTTAAATAGTTGGAGATGGGTAGAAGAAGAGCATTTGCAATCAGATTTTTAGTAATGCATAAACAGACAATAGCTTAGTCGTACAACAGGAAACCTTTGGTTAAAAGGGAAACCCTTGGACGGAGAATTCTCTCCTTGCTTTGTTCATCAATCAATCAACCATCAACAGAATTGGTCCTATTCTTGCTCACCTTCATCTCTAATCTCTCTTTTCTTGGGTCTGTAACACGAGTGAATATAATAGTAAAACTACTCTTTTTCCATCCATTTAGTTGATGGCCATTGGTTAAAACCTCTTCGGCATTCACTTTTAAAAGGCATTGATGCTAGGAAATCGATCAGTGCACAGCTATTAATAGATGCAAAGATGCTTAGAGCTCACCTTGTACAGGATGACAAGTGTGTGTTTTGAATTCAATTACATTGAACTGAACGTGGATCTATGTCCTCCCTTCCTCTATGTTTGCAGCTTTGGAAAGTGGGATTTCCCATTGGGAAGACTATAAATTGATTCCCAAAAACAGTATAAATAACTTCAGTTCTTGGACAACTCCCTCAACATAATAAATGAGTGACTGGCCGCTAGTGTTGCATCCATAATTTGAGAAATGCACCAAGATCATCCAAGGAAACACTTGCCCTAAAGAAAGATTACAGAAAAATTAAATCTAGATTAGGATGACAATTAAAACCCTATAAAGCCGACTCCTACAATCCAATTAGCTGTTGTCAACTTGTCATGCTTTGATGCCTTCTAAAATAAATAGATGCAGAACAATCACTTAAAATAAAAATCTCATTAATGAAGGACCAAGAATCACCTTTGTGCTTTAAGAAAATCCGCAGGTAAGAGGAAAATCATCTCACACCTCATTTTCAACGTCACTTTCATCATATCAATGAACTGAAGTAGTAACCGAGTTAAATCCAAACATGTTGAGAAATCTACAAATATAATTCATGGCTTCCATGCACTGAAATCAATGGACTGAAGAGATATATGACCAAGACACAAATCCCTCAAATGCTGCTTACACAACCCTATTCGCCTTTTATTTAAGCTTGGATGAATACAAGTTGAAAATCCAGTCTTCCAGCTAGGAGACTTCTGCCGTTCCATTACGTGTAGAGTATAGACTCTAGGTGCTGAAGATGAGCACCCAATTACAAAGCAATTACATGGCCTTGCCTGGGTAACAATTCTTGCTAGAGACAACAAACACACACCACTAGAAGCAATTCCATACATTAATGCCTCATCGTTATCAAAAGCTTCAACATCCGATGCTTCATTTGTCACCTCCTTCTCTGTTTCCTGTGTTGATGGAATCCTGATAAGTTCTTCACCAAACCGCTTTTCTATCTCAGTTTCATGTACCCGGTACTTTGCTGCTAAAGTACGAATGCATGATTTCCTAACATGATATGTAATCAAGAGCTTTATCTCTTCTAAGTTAGCACAATTTTCATACCATTTCAGCCAGCGGCAAGAAATCCCTGAAAACCAATCAATAATTTCAGTTGTATCTAGCATGATAAGCAAATTAGCAGACCGGGGGTATCCCTTAGTTGTTGTTAATCCATATCTGAGTAAACGCATTTTTATGGCATTGATAGGAGCAATAGTCTCGATTTTTGCAATAGGATGTTCTGTTGAGCTGTTATTATTTGGCAAAAGCTTGAGAATAGAATCTGCCTCTGCAGATATATACTGGTCTGCCTGCTTTGTGAATTCATAAAACGAATCTTTTAGCTCTTGAGGAAGAGCCGGCTCTGCAACACACTTAGATAAGATACTTTCCTCACTATCGACATTTTTTGCCTGAACATCTTGCATCCATATCTTCAATAAGTGCTTATACCAATGGTCAGTTTCCATTCCAGACTTACGGAAACAGGAAACCCTGTTCAGGAGGGAGCTGTTATCAGCTAAATGCTTAATTTCTGATTCCTTAACTTTCTTCAAACCATGACCTAACCATTTCTTCCCAATTCTAACAGTCCCATAATTCCACGCCTCCACCTTTTGCAAAGTGAATAGCTCCACTTTTTCTTTCAACTTGTGAACAGCTTTTACAGCAGGAGTCTCCCTAATTGTTCTTCTCACCAAAGTTCCCAAAAACCGGATACTATGAGACCCATCACAGGGCAATACATCAGCTTGATCACCCACATCCAACAGCAAAGAACTCCTCAAATAACTCTGGACCTCAGACATAAAATTAACAGCAGCATCCCTTGAACCAGAAACCGCAAAAAACATCTCATCCATATAGCGACAACAGTAAACTTTCACGCCAGAACTCTTCCTAACATCATCTCCATCCAACTGTCTCCTGAACCAATCGCGCAACACGGAGCCAGACCTTTCTCGCTCATTTAGCCCTCCACCGCATATGCCTTCATATTTCATCGACAGCCTGAAAAATTCACTGTCAAAGAGGTCAAGGTAAATGTTCATCAGAATAGGGGACAAAACACCTTCCTGTGGGAGACCATGTCCCTTAGGAAAACCCCCAAACTCGAGATTTAACACTCCAGCATCAAACATGCTTCGAATGAAACCGTATAAACTAGGATCTTCTATCTTCTCCTCCATTACGGAAATAAGCTTTTCCAACACAGCAGCATCCAATTTCTTAACCACAAGCACTGTGAACCACCAATCAGGATTCAAAACACCCTTGCACACGTACTTCAACGCGGCGGCGCAGCCCCTCCCGCTCCGGCAGCCGTGCGAGATCTTCGAAAAATGTGGCCTGTATACAACCTCCAGAGCTATTCTCATTGCTTCCAGCACAACCTTCAACCTCAAATTGGGAAGCACCAATATCTCTTTGTTCACAGAACCTCTCCTCGTCGAGAACGACGTCGTATTTGCACAAACGTCGAAATCCCCTTTCCCGAGCTCTTCAGCTAGGTCATCCAAAAAAGAAGCGTCGTGGCTCGAAATGGAAGCCGCGTCGAGAGTGTTCGAATTGATCCTTATGCAGTTGTAAGCGTCGCGAAGGGTTTCTTCGTTGGAAATCACGGTTTTCATAAGGTCTTGGAACTTGCCATTGGCGTGTTGCTCCTTGACCCGTTTTTTTATTCGGAGCTCCAGAAACCGCTTCAGCTCCATCCGACTCTTGGGTTTCGGTTTCGGCTTCGGTTCCTCGAGTAGAGAGGCGAGGTCCATCGCTAGAGTTGACCTTCCAACGTGATCATTATCCGGTGAATTGGTGGCGCTGTGTGGTGGTGTTTCAAACTGCTGTTTGTCTGGGGAAAAATACACGATAATTGATCATCGTTTTATCGTAAGTATGGAATTGAAGAATGAAAAATGGGAGAATTGGAAGAGATTTTGGCTTACCCTTGAACGGAAGGGGGAGAGAAGAAGTGACTCTGAGAAAGTGGAGGCTGTGGAGTGATTTGAGAGAGTTGGCGGCGGTAACAACGCGCATAGTGATGAATACGTCGCTGTCGTTTAGCTCGAAAGCAAAACGCAGCTGATACCGGCGTTATCTACTGTCGTCGGAGTAGAGGAAGAAGAACCGGTTCTTAGCTTCTGGCGCCTCCGTAGATAAACGCCGTCGCTTCCCACTAAACTATGGTTTGGCTTTTGGACACCCGTTTTCACCCTTCTGGGTACTTAGGAGGCAAATATCATTTTCCCAATCGAATTCGAAAGATTTAATTTCTAATTCAATTTGATAGAGAATTTTAAATGTCTGTGACAAAATTTGTCTTTTAAGGAAAGAATTTTAAAGAAATATATAACACTAATTTTTTAATATTAGATAATTTTAAATTTATCAAAAGATTAAGAATTTGATAATTTTAATGTTCACATATTTTCGTGTCTCATTCTCATTAATTTGGTTATGATAAGAGCATCTTTAACCCTAAACTAATATATTATTACAACAATCACTTTTTCATTAACATTTACTAGAGTTTTTTTTTTTTAATTGATGTAAGAATTATTTAATTTTATTTGAATGGTTAGAATTGTTGTTGTTGTAGTTAGAGTTTTTCTAGTTGTTGTTGTTCTGGTGTGTTATTAATTGTACATATTAGTTAGGTTTTAATAAGATAATACGTGAGAGATTATTTTTAAGAAAATTGAACTAATTTTTTTATTGACATTTTCATTTGTATATTATCAACATGTTATATGTTTATTATTATTTATAATTTTCTTTTTTATACGTTTTAGTTTAATAAATTATTTTATTTCTTTTTCTCTTAAATATAGTCATTGTGTTTGTTTTAGTCAAGAATGTTGTTAGAAATTGTATAAGAATATTTATAGTAGTTTATTTTGATAACATTTTTGTGTATAACACTAGTGGAGAGTCTCACCTTCATTATATTAGAGAAGTTTTATTAGTATTTAAGAAAAATCAACTCTTTGCCAATGTAGATAAATGTACCTTTTGTGTAGCTAGTGTTGTCTTCTTAAGTTTCATTGTTAATAAAGATGGAGTTCATGTGGACCCCTCAAAAATAAAAGTAATCCAAGAGTGACCCACCCCACTCTAGGAGAAGTAAGGAGTTTTTATGGATTGACAAGCTTTTATAGAAGATTTGTGCCTAACTTCTCTAGTCTAGCTTCACCTCTCAATGAGTTGGGTGAAAAAAGATGTTACATTCTATTGGGGCGAAAAACAAGAAAATGCATTCCAAAAAATAAAGTTCTTGCTTACTAACGCACCCATTATGGCTCTACCTGATTTTTTTAAACATTTTTTAGCTAGAGTGTGATGCAACGGGAGTAGGTGGTGCTGTGTTACTTCAGGGTGGTCATCCCTATTGCATATTTTAGTGGAAAACTTCTTGGTACCAATCTTAATTATCCCACTTATGATAAAGAACTTTATATTTTGGTAAGAACCCTTCAAACTTGGGAACATTACCTTGTGTCCCAAGAGTTTATTATTCATAGTGATCATGAGTCACTTAAGTATTTGAAGGGTTAACACAAGTTAAATAAAAGACATGCTAAGTGGATGGAATTTCTGGAACAATTTCAGTATTAATTAAATACAAGGGCAAAACTAACATTGTGGTTGATGCAATAAAGTAACCTGATTCATGAGAAATATAATCCAACACATCTCATAAAGAGACGAAGGTAAACAACAAAAGAAATGACTAATCAACCGCTAGAACGAGTAATCAAACCCTTCATTTCTCCGACGAGTTGCTTACAATACTCTATAAAATTCCTAATCACTTTTGGAGAGTTGTAGAACATCAAAGCTGATTCGACATCAGACAACATCCTCATAACCTCATGAATTGCCCCATTAGCTAGAGAGGTCAGCTAAGAAAAGCACTTCTTTCAATGTTCCACAACTTTCTCTTGTTCAACCATGAAGCTATTTGCTTGAGCCATCACGGTCTGGAGTTTTTCTTCTACTTTTATTCATTGCCAATGCTCCTTACTGACTCTTTCCTCACAGGTTGTCATCATTTCCTTCGCTTGTTGTTCCATGCCATTGACCACGGTTTGCAGCTTGCACAATCATTTGAAACGTAATAGAATAACAATAACCTCTTTAAGACCTCCTTCCTCACCTTAGTATATGTTCTCGTTGGCCTTTTCTTTCTTTTTGAATGATCTATTTCTGGTCTGAGAGTAGAGGGGGCGAATGTTATGTGATTCGAGTGAAAGGGAAGGAAGGGATGAGTCGAGGGGATTGTTCTCCAAAAACATCAATTTTAGTGTGTGAGAAAACAATAGCGAGTGTATTTTTTTGTATATGAAAAGAGACACTAAAGTGAATGATAATAAGGATCAGTAGTGTGTTTGTGGTGAAGGCAACGTGAATGTATTTCAGAAAGGAGAGTGGGAAGAAAAATGATAGTGAAGAAGTTGTGATTGAGTGATGAGAGTGAGTAAAAAGGAGTGTAATGAGGGTCTCCTTATAAAAATGAGCAGAGTGGGTCTATAAAAATGAGGAAAAACGAGTCTATCCAAAAGGAAAGTGAGCCACAGGAGTGAGTGTAATGTCAAATTTTTTTTCACAAAATCGTTATTTGCAGAAGAATGAGAGCAGCTTTATTACAACTTTTTTGTATATGGGGGTGAGGTGGAGCAGAGTAGTGGAAGAGAGAAGTGGGAGATTTTGAGGATGTGTCTAAAACCTAAGAGGTGTGAGGAGTAAAGAGGGGCTGGCCCAAGAGGGCCAAAGTGTATGAGGGAAAAGGAGGAGTGCACACAGCAAATCTGGCCTGAAGGCCCACAAGGGAGGTAGGGTTGCGAATAAGGGAAAAAAAAGAGAGGTATGGACAACAAAATATCACTTTTGTTCTTTCTCTCTCTCTCTCTTTTTTGTTTAAAAGTTTGATGGATTGAAATAAAATTATAAACACCAATTTTTTTCCTTTTTTTTCGAGAATTGATCAGAAACATTTTTTTTCACTTGGATGAAATGGGGTGTTAACATGTGTCTAAGGTGGTCATCGCCATTGTTGGCTTCCTTAGACTCTTGCTCAGGTGGAGCTTGAACTTGGGGCTGAGGTTGAAGTGATGTGTCTTTGTCTTGTCCTCGGCTGCGACCTTGTCCCTTCCATTCTCCACCTCGTCCTCGTCTTCTACCCCCTCTGTCGTTTCCTCGACCTCCGCAGCTTTTGCTGCCTTAGCTCTGTTGAATGAAGCGATTAAGAGAGTCTAATCTGATGAGTTCCTCTATGAGGTCACACTTTTATGCATTCTTCGGTGGTATGACCAAAGTTCTGATGATACCAACATCTTTTGGTGGGATTGTCATATTGAGGGCTTTGCATAGGTTGTGGCAGTCGAACTAATTCCAAGTTATAAGCTTCTTAGATCACCACATCTCGACTGACATAGAGTGGTGTATAAGAGTCAAACCTGCTGACTCTCTTCATCTTTGAGTAGAGGTTATCGCGGACATCTCTGTCCTCCTTGTTGCTTAAATGTTCTCTTTAATGGTGATATACTTCACTGCATGAGCTCGGAGCTCGTCCATGTTGGAAGGAGGTTTCGCTAACAAGGTATTGAGGAAGAAGTCGGGCTTCAATCCCACTGTTAATACGTACATGGCCACAGCGGGATGAAGATTTGAAATGTTAAGACAAACTTTAGCAAAGCGAGTCATGTACTGTCTGAGTAACTCATTCTTGCCCTGAGTCACGTGGTGGAGTGAGGCCGAGGAGGTAGCCATCGACTTATTGTCGATAAACTGGGCTATAAATTTAGAGCATAGGGTACATAACGAGTCAATCAAATTTCGTGGTAAGGAGTAATATCACTCGAGGGTTGTTCCCTTAAGTGTGGTAGGGAACACTCTGCAATGCACCCTTAGGTCTCCAAAGAAGAGGTTGGTCTGGGTCATGTAGGCCTTGACGTGTGCATTTGGACAATTTCTAATTGTCCTCTTTGATCAATTTTGGCTTTCTTAGGAACGTGTCCACCTACTTGACTTTCATCCACCTCTTCAAGGTTGGTGGTGGTGTTGGTTGACGAGTAGTACATCCCTTCTGAAAATAAGATAATTGTTGTTGCACGATTGCCAGCTTTTTTCGATATGCTTCCTTTTAGTTTATCAGTTCTTTTTTGAGGTTCGATAATGCCTCTTGCATGTTGTTCTGAAGGATGGTCTCCATGTGAGCCTTAATGACTTTGAGGGCTGCTGGATCCATCTTAGGGTGGAGTGAAGATATGATCGACTTGATTGAAAAGTGGGACGACTCTAAATACTTAGGTCAAGGAAAAGATTTACTCGTCCCCACGGTGGGTGCCAAATTTTCTTACAGAAGATTGAACTGGTGTCTGAATGAGATAGGCTAAGGATGACTTAATCCGAATTGGAACACTTGTTGATCTGAGTTGAAGTAGCTCCGAAGACCGAATGGAGGTCCACCTGCAAAAGACACTTGGACCCTCAAGTCAGCATGTGATCAATGAGGGGAGTAAGAGAGTATATGTGAGTATGAAAACTCAGTAATAGGTGAGTATTATATATAGGTTATGGGCTGAGTTGTCAAACCCAAGTCCATGGTAACGACTTGAACAATTACCGAGATGCTGCACGTAAAGGTCGAGATTCGGAAATTGTTGGATATATTGACCCTTGAATCTCTGATAGTGAGAACAGTACATTACATGTATTTTCCTCTTTCTACGTAAATAGAATATATCTCAACTTTCTTTCTCTTTTAGTATACACAAATTGTTTTTCTCTTAACAATGTCAAATGAAATAATTTTTAGCCATCATAAATTGAAAAATAGAAAAAGATACTTTATTAACAACATCATAAAAATAACCATAATTGATGTAAACATAAATAATTATGATTGATAATAATTTCAACTAATGTCAATAAAAAAAACTTTATAAATATAGATTAAAAATATCCTAACACACTTTAGAAAAAAACAACGTTAATCAAGAAATAAATTATCAATATTAATATTTTAAAATTATTAATAATAGTTTCATATTTAATTTTTTCATCTGTGATGGTAATTAAAATATTTTATTCAAATAAAAAATTAAAACTCAATCAATTTGCATTCGTTCTTCAGACAAAATATTTGACAAATAAAATAATTTAAAATAAGATAAATTTAAATATAATATATTTGAAAATATATTTTTAAATTTTTTATATAAGATAATTTGACTAGACTGAATTTTTTTTATGATAGCTTTCAATTCTTTTTGTTTTATTTATACGAAATTTATTTTTTTTTACACATGTTTGGTATCACCTTATATTTGTTTTTTTTAATAATATTTTTTTTATAATGATTCATGGATTTAATATGTTAAATTTAATTGAGATGTCAAAATTTATAATAATACCTAACACGAGTCTTTTATTAATTTTTTTAATATATTTAAAAATGCTAACTATTATTTAAATTAGTGTTTACAATAAAAGTTATTAAAATTTAGAATAGAAAAACCATCATTACATGACATGTTATTTTATATTGTGATAAATTTATTTAAGTTTCCAATCTTATTTTTATATAGCCATAAGTATATAATATGTGCATCACAAATATTCATTATCTACTTGAATGAAAAATAAATAAAACAAGGTAAAATAATCATTTTATGTTCTGTAAAAAAATTAGACTACTGTAATATATTTATCATAATTATGCAATTTTTTTGACAATTAACTTTTTTATTATTATATAAAATAACTATACTTTATATAGTATTTTTATTAAGCATTTGAAGATGTTTGATGACCTTTCATTCATATATATCAAGCATCAATTTGTACCTTAAAAAAGTTGCATTACATATTGCAATGTATTAGAGGTTGTTTTGCATAAAATTATTAAGAAATTTTACTCTCGACTTCAACTTAAAAATATTTATTATTATAAAATATTTACATAAAGTAAAAAGTTATTTTAATATTAAACAATTATTAGCTAATTTATTTTATGATTTAATATTTTAAATTTATTATCATGTCAACATATTTCAATATGGAATCTTATAAAATTTAGATTAAGACTTTACGATGCTAAATATAACTTAATGAGAATCTTAGTGAAAAACTTAATTTTTAACATCGCTACTAAATTATCTATTTTTTTTTTAAATCACATGACTCTTTCTTGTTTAACTAGAATATTTAAGCAGTAGTGTGATGTAATCGGGAGAAATAAAGATTAAAACACTCCTAAAATATTTTTTTAATTTAATTTATTTTTAGCTGTTAGAAAAGTCAAAAGAAATAAAAATTCGAATAAACTTTTTTATCATGAGACTAATATATAATTTTTTTATATAAGACAAAGAGTGAAAAACTACTATATGTATCTATTACGATGACTAATGCAGAAAGAAAGTGAGAGTGACAGATCTCTTGACGTCACATTCTTATTCTTGTATTAAATACTTTAGAAAGATACTTTATCCTAACTTTTTTATTCTATAAAAATTTAATACAAGTATAATTAATTATTATACTCAACCATTTCTTTTGGATCACCGCACAAAGGAAGAGATATGAAAAATTTCCTCTCTTGTTTAATTTTACTGACATTAAAATATGATAATCTAGAAAAAAGTTATATATATAAAGACCGGAAAAAATGTGTACATTTTGCAAACATTTTATAAATATATATAATTTTTTAATTGTTATAATAATAAAGAAAATAATTAATAATAAAAAGTATCTTATGTTTATTTACGTTTGTTTTTTTATATAATCCAGACAATCTTATTTCTATTGTAATTTTTTATTTTTATTTTTGTATGATCTATTCCAAAGTCAAAGAAGACGTGCTTACATATTACTGAACACAGTCTTCACCAAATTTTTGAAGGATAAAATTAATTTAAACTTAAGAAATTACTGTTTAATGGTACAGCCTTTTACCAAATTTACGAAGCTAGTAATTTCTACCCTAAATTTTCTCAACTAAATTTTCTTAAAAAGAAAACTAAAAAACGAAATGTCCACGCAGAAAAGAAAAAGGTTGTTGAGATGTTAAACGATCTAATCAGATACGATGAGCAATCATATCTTTTTCCCCTAAAAATATTAACAAATTGGGTAAAAAGTAAACGAATGCGACCACAACAAGGGAGGCAGTTGTACACCGAGGCGCATGATAGCGGAATGAGTTGGCGTTAGGGGTGGGTCCCACTGGTGGTTCAGCGACATGCGGTTCCGGTTCAGGACCTCGTCCTCAATCGGTCCACTCCGCTTCTGCGAAATTTCTTCGTCTCTGACCCTCGCCTTCACCAATTGGAACTCCTTCAAACTCTGCACCATTCAACACGTCATGCTCTCTTCAACTCTCGGTAATGCTGTTGCTTTGCTTCTATTTATCATTCTTCTCCTCAATTAAGCTTCACCGGTGTCCCCGTTTCCTTTCCCTCGCCGTTTTCATTTTAGTGAAATTGACGAAACCGTTTCCGTTTCTCCTGCTTTCTGTGCTCGCAGCCTGATCAGATTCTCCGATTTGCCGGCGATCTCTCTCCGTTCGCGATCGATCAACGACTGAGGTTTAGGGCACAGAGTCCGAGGTCGCGATGTCCATGTCCATGTCGGATTCCGATTCCTCCTCCTCCTATGGCGCTGACTACAAAAGTCTCAAACAAGTTAGCCGCGAGCGTAAGTATCTCTCCCTTTTTGTAGTTAATTTGATTCCCTATTCGCTTCTATAATCAATTCGCATTAAGTTCCGAATCACTTCAAGTATATGTAAGCTAGTAAAACTTTTTTTTGTTTGGTTCTCTTTTTCGCTATTGGTTCTGTTAAAGGAGTGTTTGCTCATTGCGTGTTTTGTTACTTGTTGGTTCTGATCTCGGTGAATACAAATACAATTTGCCGTTGGTGTATGTTTTATCTTTTGGAGTGTTATCAGCTAAATGATAGAGCACGTGAATGCAAGTCAGTAGCTGGTGCGTTAAAATGTGAAGCGTGCTGGCACTGTTGCCTCTTGTGTTGAGGTAATGGTGAGCAACGGATTAAATTGGTTATCGAACTCTGCGAAGATTGTACTTAATGGGGATCGGGATCTTCTAATCCAGGAGCTAAGGAATTTGCTAAGAGTTTTTTTCAGCCGTTATTATCTAGTTTCTGCACTTTTCTTGTTTGGGATGAAAATTGCTGCTTTTCTTTTCACCGATTGAATTACCCAAGCTGCAAGAAATACGAGGTTAATGCTAGTCTGTTTGATATGATGCTCTGCCTTAGTGAATGTAGAAGCTAATTGTCAAAGGATATTGCAACGTATATGTTTAAGAATCGGACTTCTATATGTGAGACTAGTTTGCTGTGTCATAATATTCATAGATTCATGGAAATATGGCTGACAGAAATGAATATATGATATCTGGTGTTAAAAATAGGAACCATTTGAAGCTTCTTTTGTTTGGGGAACTTTATCAGCGTATCTTTTTTTTTGAAGCTGCATTGGTCTGAATTGCTTTGCTTGAGTCTATTTGACCTATTTCTTAGTGGATATTAAAATTTGTACTTTATTCAGACTTCTTTGGGTGTACATTTGGAAACAAAACTCTGGTTCTTAATTCCTTCCCGTAATCTCCTTCTAGAAATCTAAGCTCACCTTTCCATGCGAATGCTTTCTTTGTTGGTTTTTGATGAACACACTGACCTCTCACTAAATGTTGATGCTACGTGTTTCTCTTCGATTTGAGACTTTTAGCCATTTATCTTTATGCTGTCTAGCTGCCTGTTGTTTAGGTTGTTTGGTAATTTTTGTTCAAAGCTGGATCTGTTGATTGAGTTTGGAGAACTTTTTGAAATGCCTTTCCAGGGGTTTTGGGAAAACTGAAAAGAGTAAGTCATTTGGGCAGGTAATTGAGAGTAGTAGAAATTAGAATGTTAAGATGGCTTATGTTACAAAATGAATGTATGCGATTACAAGAAAATATTGGTGTAGCATGATTGTGTTAACGACTACAGAACATTAGTTACGGTGGTTTAAGCACCTACAAAGAAGGCCACTAGAAGCACCGGTTAGGAGAGTAGGTTGCATGATTCGTAATCCTGTGAAAAAGGAATTGACAAAGACTAAGAAGACATTAGGGGAAGTTAATAACTGGAATCTGATGGTAAATAAATAGTACCAATTTGGTCCTTAATTGGGCTGAATTGTGTCATGTGGTCAATGTAGCTGACTCGCTTAGTGGGATAAGGCTATTATTGTAGTATGTATGTTTTACTTGTTGCTTATGGTTAGAGAGGAATGATAGAGTTTTGGGATAATTTCTTGCTATTAACCATTTTGTCTCTATGGGACAAAGAGCTTGTCTGAATCTCGGCTACACTGCTATGACATTTTTTTTTACTCCAGCTTAAATTGCTTTGGAATATATGTTTTGTATCCATTCAAGATAGAAGTGGTCTTCCTTATTCCTAGTGTACTTATGGTGTGCAGATCATAATTATTTTAGAGGTGTCCTTTTAGCAAACATGTACAGAAACTACAAGCTTTGGGTAATTTATGTGTCTTTCTTGTTTGTTGGCCTTTTATGCTTTTCATTTATTTAGTTGATCATCATTTTGTTTTTTCTTGTGCATCACATTTGTTCTCTAACTTTATATCTACTTATGATTCCCCGAAAGAAAATAAGAGGACACAACAAGATGAATGAAATCGTTTGAAATAATTTTCGTAGTTCTTTAAAGAGTTATAGATCACTCTGATACTGTACATTCCATATAAACTCACCGAACTCAATATAGCACCATTTTATCTTTCTAGCTGATAGGCTGAATAAAAGTTTTAAACTCAATATGGATATTTGAAGTCAGTAATTCCTTTGCAAGGATTGCATATTTTTGTAATCTTTCTTTCTTTTAACATTTTAATCGTAAATTGCTTAAAATTTAACCTTGACCAATCTTTCTGATCTGATTATTCTTAACTTCTGTTTATGTGAAACTTTCTGCAGGATTATTACATGAAATGCTCAGGTCAGCAAAAACAGGGGATTCAAAGTCTACATGGAAGGTATGAGATGCTGTTAGTTAAATGAATTCTTTCTGCCTAAGTTTTTTTACTTCGCCATAGATACAGATGAACCACCCTTCTGTCTGTTTTGGCTTTAGTTTGCAGTTTCATTCTAGGAAGTTTTGGCAGAAATTTCATTTTATGATGCTGATGATTGGACAAATGGCGGATTTAACAAATCTATTAAGTATTTCACCTCGTATGAACAATCAATTAGCTAAAATCATGTGTTTGGAATGGTTTCTCAATTCTGGATCTATAGCTAAGTGCTACATGTCCAAATAATCAGTAGTTATCAGCTTAGCATAGTTTCAAGTGGGATCATTGTGGAAAATGTATCATTTTTCTGTATTTTTTGTACTAGAATTAAGTATTGAGCAGCAGAGTTTGATGACTACGCCTTTTTTACTATATCATCTGTTTGGTTTAGCTGAAAATAAGAGGAATGATTTTGTAAGAAAATAAAAAGGGAAAATATCAAATTTTGAAATCTTTCATCATTTGGTAACGTCAAAGTACAAAGGGTAAATAAAAAGTTATGGGTTCCACAAAAAAAGTGTTTCTTTCTAAATTAGAAAGAACAGAATGTGAAAGCTTTTGTAAATTAAAGACCGCAAATGACTTATTTATATGACATCATTTTTTATGTAGGGCATTTATGTCATTTTACCCATATTTTTTTCTTTTTGTGTTCTATACAAATCATACAAGAGGAAGTAAATTTTTAACTCCTTTTCTTTTCTCTCACCTTCTTTCCTAAACCAAACATAACCTAAATATATGTTCTTAGGCGAGGGTTACAGGATGAAAGCTTGAAGAAACTAATGAAAATGAGACATTAGTGTGTGATAGACAAATGGGGAATGAGTTTGGAGACAAGGTTGTGTGTTATGACTCTTAGAGACATGATTTGATTATGTTAGAAATATGATTTGATTATGTTAAATATGTGATTTGATTGCATTAAATAGGTAGGTATGATACGATAGGAAAATATCATACCAAATATTTTCTATTATTATATTTTTAGAAAGTGAACTTTAAGCCTAATACAATCTTACAAAACCAACATATAAGGTGAGGTTTGTACCCACTTATATACCATAATTTGTCCATATTTATAGTTGACATGGAATCTCCAAACACCTCTTCACACTAAAGACTGAACATCTCTAGCGTGAGCCTGAATATTTGTGGATGGTCTGATAGTAACTCGATAGCTGGTAAGAAAATAGATCCAATATACATTGTTAGGATAGACTTTAATACCATCTTAGAAAGTCGATTTTAAGCCTAACCCAATCTCATAAAACCTACTTGTAAGGTAGCATTTGCACCTACTTGTATGTTATAATTTGTCCATATCTCTAGTCGATTAGAGATCTCCAACATATATATTGATTTTGTTCCTTGTTATTGTGTCTCTTCATTATAAATAAGAATACTCATATATGTAGAAAACACAAAATTCATTATATTCCTTCTCAATTTCTCTCTTCTTAAACATGGTATTAGAACAGTACCAACCTCCGGGACCTGTTTTGTCACTAATCCTTTAAACAATGACATTTAGCCGTTTATTGGGATGATCTCTTTATTATCTTTAATTTATCACTGTTGTGGAGTAAATAATAATTTTTTGGGATTTCTCTTATGTGTTTCTGCTCAGTGTACTCTCCTTGCTATGTATGTAGAGTGATTTTAGGACTTTGTAATGTTCTTTCCTTTTAATGTATTTTTCTTATATGCCTTGGTGTATCCATGAACCTTTATTAGACAGCATATTCTTTTGCAGCAGTTGGTTTCATTATATGGTGTTAGAGTGATGATGAAGTGGTCTACAGTTTTAATTCACACACATTCATTTCTTTTTCAAGGAACCTGCTTGAGCTTGAAAACGACTAAAAGCATCATGCTTAATTTGTTTACCATCTTGTATTGGTTCATGAGCTGTTTGCCTGCAGGTACTAATAATGGACAAACTCACTGTAAAGATAATGTCTCATTCTTGCAAGATGGCTGATATCACTGATGAAGGGGTTTCATGTAAGAATCACAAGTTTGATTAACCGTTTTTGTTCTGTCCACTGTCAGTGAAAGAGCTTCTATTAATTCTCTACGATTTGGGTTTAATACCATGGTTGTTGAGTTATTCTCTGATATTCAAATGTAAAAGTTTTACTTATCCTCCAAAGAATGCAATCTGAACATATGCTTTTCAAGATATTTAAGATCTGTTAAACATGGTTAATTTTCTGTTAATTTGTTGTGTCTAATACTCTCCTTTTTCCTTAGCTTTCCCAAATTAAAAGAAGTTACCTAAACGAAAAGAGTTAATAAAAAAGAACAGTTGCTTCAGGATTTTGAGTGTACCAGTAATGACGATACTGGTGGAGTGGTAAATATATAGATAACAAGGTGGTTCCATGTTCTTTTATTTTCATTTTGTAGAAAAATAATTTAATCATAAATGAAGGAGTGATTACACCTTTTACCTTGTTCAACTATGTATGATATCATTCCCTTTTATATGACATTTGAACTGTGGGAGAAATCTGGTTGTTCACATACTAATCGCTGATATTAATTGTCATAACTCTTAGAGGTCTTTGGTTGACAGAAAGAAACTCAGATGAACTGGTTTCTTCTTTCTTTTATTTTTTGAAATTTATTGGGGGTTCTAATTAACTGGCTGTTTTTAGGCATTGCTTTTAAAATTAATTTTGGAAGTGAGAATGGAATGAAAAGGAAAGAATTGAAATAAAATCGAAAGTGAAGGGAAAAAATGAATGGAACGGAGTTGCCTTCCCTTTGTTTGGATAATTAGCCGGACAAGAAAGGAAAAGTTAAAGTTTTAATACAACCATTATAAAATTTTTATTAATTCTACTTTGGTTCACATTCCAATTTAGTGGGGAATGTAGTTTAACAGATTCTCTATATTACATTCCCCTTCATAAAATTTCTAACTTCCGAACAAGGGGAGTTATTTCCTTTCCATTCAGCATTAGCTGCCTCTGATTTTAAGAGTTGATGCTATTTTGGTGCGTTCAGAAATTTAATTGTAACATTGATGTTTTCACCCTTGTTAAACTTGGAGCTTTGTGCTTTAATTACACTTCTTGTTCAGCTATATTATGAACTTCAATCATTCCATTAAGGAAATATTTTTCTTAGATTGGATTTAATTAACATGTTTATGGAAGTTAATTATTTTGTAACCGATATTTTGCATCACTAGTTCTAATTCTTGGATTGTGTAATATGCTTTTATATTTGTAGTGGTTGAAGACATATACAAGCGAAGGCAGCCGTTGCCTGCCATGGATGCTATATACTTCATACAGCCAACCAAAGAGAAGTACTTGCCCTTTCTCTCATGTTTGTGGTGGCATATTTAATGATTTCTCTTTAATTAATTTGAGCTTGCTCATGGATGAGAAACACAATAGAAGAGGACTTAGAAGCTGATTTTTCTGTTGGGGTCTGTCATGATTGCTTTTTGCATGATTTCTGTTAGTTATACAGGAAAAGTTGAAGTTCCTCATGCTGAAGATTATTGTTTGGCAACATGTGAAAAATACTTGTAGAGAAGTGATTTTGTGTTGATACTGGCCTAGAAAACAAAAGGAGAGATTGTGTTGTTGATAGTTTTCAGTTTTAGCATTAATGCATTGAAAATGTGTAATTAATTTTGTTGTGCATGTCTATTTTGGTATTTATATTTCAGAGTCTCTTTTGAAGTATGTCTCTAATGTCTATACGCATGCAAAAAGTTATTTGTTAGCATAACTCTCTATCTCCTGGTTGAAAATAAAATCTCTGATTATAGGGTTCTAAATTTGAGAGTATTACTTTTTTTTTTCCTTTAATCTCTTATATTCTCTTGCACTTAACTCTTTATTTTACTCTTTATGAATCTGATTCTTTGTTTAACTTCCTCCCTCGTGTTTACATTTTAATATTTCCTGAATTATACTGTATTTATTTTCGATTATCTACAAAATGTATCATCACACAACTATTTTATTGTTATTCTTTCTATCACTCTGTCACTTTCTCTCCCTTTTAGTGACGCACAAACATACAAGTTAAATGATAAGTATTTTGAACTTTTGTGGGTGTAAAATGGTTCGATTCAGCTTTGGCAGAGGTTTAAGTTAACCTATATGCAGTAGGCTTTTGTAGAATTGTTCCATGCCTAATGATTTCCTTGTTCATTTTTGTTGGCAGCATAATTATGTTTTTGTCAGACATGTCTGGAAGGAAACCGTTGTACAGGAAGTATGCAATCTTTATATATCTCCTGTGAGTGCAAGTTCATGTTGACTTTTGCTAATTGGTTTTCAATCCTATTTTATTCTGTGTTCTTGTAGGGCATTTGTTTTCTTTAGTTCACCTATTGCCAGAGAATTGGTTATGGAAATTAAAAAAGATACGCAGGTGTTGCCTCGTATAGGTGCTCTAAGAGAGGTGAGATTTTTTTTATTTTGGATCTACATAGAAATTGAATTTTCCCCCAAAAATTCAAATTTTCTTATTCCCATTTTGTCACCTCATTTCAATGCAGATGAACTTGGAGTATTTTACCATAGACACTCAGGTATGTGGTTGTACATTTGTAGTCTATTTCACTGCTTGATCACCATAGTCTTCAATGACTGCCATTGTGTCATCACTTTTCATATGAATAAATTACTGTCCTTTTGTTTCATTGAGATTAGATTAAAGAATTGAAAAGCTGTATTTTCTGATTGATTGATATGTACAAGGGGTATGCAAATATATAAATACAAGGTTGTTCAAGATAAGGAAAAGATTCAGCTAAATCTAAAGTTAGATAAGGAAATGGTTTAGCTATTTATACAGCAAATGTCCTAAAAATAGGCAATTATTATTAACATAAATACAAATTATATCTCCTTGTTAAACTATAGGAAGTGGAGAGAATTGAGCTGAAACCGTGTTTTCTGAGACTGTATTATTTATACTGAGAAAACGAAATCAATACAATAAACAAAGAAGATACGGTATCCTCTAATAATAAAGATATGATACATGGATAAATAAAAAATTCCTAATAATACATATATAATTTAGATATAAATGATTCTAAAAGATTAGAAAATATATTCCTGATTATAAAAGATATGTGCCTTATTTTGATAATTATAACACTCCCCTCGAGTAGAAGCATATTAGTCATGTGTTTAGCTTGCTACAAATATGATTGATCCTTGGTCCTACTTGAACAAATAAGATGTATAGAAAAGCTATGTATGTTCTTGCACTGTTGTGTTTCTTATTGATGTAAATGTATAGAATACAAAGAGAAGCAAGACACTTGCCTAAAACCTTAACCCTAAAGTTGGCTACTGACAAAGGAAATATTAATAAAATAACATTACATTTGAACACTCCCCCTCAAGCTAGAGCATATAGATCATATGCACTAAGCTTGAAATATAAATTGAATCCTAGGTCCTCTTAGAGATTTAGTCGAAATGTCTGAGTTGTTCATTAGGGCTGACAAACTCAGTAATAAGATCCTTGGACAACAACTATCTAATAAAATGACAATCAATTTCTATATGTTTAGTTCTCTCATGAAACACTAAATTTGTGGTAATATGAAGAGCTGCATGGTTATCACAATACGACTTCATATGCTCATTTTCACAAAATTTCAATTCTTGAAGGATTTATTTAATCCACACAAGTCCACATGTAGCTAGGGCCATAGATCTATACTCAACTTCTACACTAGATTGAGTAACAACACTTCGTTTTTTACTTTTCCAAGATACAAGGTTCTCTCCAAGGAATACATAGCATCTTGTGCTAGATCTCTTGTCAATGTGACAACCCGAAGACTTGAGGATTTCCCTCATTCTCATACAACAATCCCTGTCTTGGGTTCCCTTTTATGTATTTGAAAATGCGAATAACAACACAACATTCCAGTGATCAATATGAGAGTTTTGCATAAATTGACTCAACTCCCACTGGATAAAAAAGATCAGGTCTTGTTATACTGAGATAAATGAGTTCCCCCACCAACCTTCTATCTCTCTGGGTCTGAGAAAGGTTCACCTTGGTCTCTCATTAACTTTGATTTGAGTCTATAGGACTACCCATTGGCTTGCAATTTGTTAGGCATGTCTCCTCCAAAATATCATGAGCATATTTTCTTTTGTGAAAGACATTTCTGAAACACAGAATGATCTGCCATGCCCCGTTTCAATCCAAAAGTTTGCACATATATACCTTCTAGTTGAGGGAGAGTAACATTTATACCCTTTCTGAAGGCAGGAATATCCCAAGAAGACACACTTAATAGCCTTTGCAGAAAGTTTGTCAAGACCTGGAGAGACATTATGAACAAAACAAGTACACCCAAAAGCACATTGAGAGACATGTTATAGAGGATCATTTGGAAAAATTATAGAGTGAGGAACTTTACTTTTAAGGGAGGAAGAATACATTTTATTGATTAGAAAACAGGCAATTAGTATCGCATCTCCTCAATGATGAACAAGAACGTTAGTATTCAACATTAGAGAGTGTACAATTTCAATAAGATACCTATTCTTCCTCTCTGCTATACCATTTTGTTGTGGAGTGTGAGGACATGTTGACTGATGTAAAATTCCCTGGGAAGATAAGAATGAAGAAAACGTAGTAGAAAAATATTCCTTTACATTATCACTTACGAGACTTTTAATCATCTTTCCAAATTGGTTTTAATTTCTCGAAGAAATGGATAAAAGTTCATATGTGTCTTTCATTAAATAAACACAAGTACATGGAGAGAATTCATCAATAAAGTTACAAAATAATTTAAACCAAGAGAAGTGACACGACTTGGTCTCCAAATATTAGAATGAATGTTAGACAAAGCAATTACATTGTGTTTAAGACTTTTTAGGAAACAAAGATCTAACATGTTTTCTTAACTGACAAGATTCACAATCTAAAGCTTGAATGTGTTAGAGACTAGGAATCATCATCTTTAATTTTGATAAACTTGGGTGACCCAAACGATCATGCAAAAGATTTGGGTTTGGAGTTGCAAAACAAGATATTGAAGGACTTGGTTTCATATAATAAAGACCCCATGACTCATGTCCTATCTCCAATCACACGACCCGTACCATGTTCTTGTATAACAAAGAAATTAGCAGGAAAGGTCACACAATAATCTAAAGACTTAGTCAATTTTCATTTAGTGAAGGGGATAAAAACCCTGGCCAACTCCTTAAGATGCCACTTTTTCATTGGCAACATTAACAAGATGAAGAATTTGTGGGTAAGAAATGGAGGAAAATGAATAAATGTTACCAGAGATATGGTCTCCGGCACTTGAATCAAGAGTCCATGAATTGAGAAATGCATGTAGTTGACACACTTGGCATTGAAGAGGATTGATCTTGATTGATTGATTTCTCAGACTTGTACCTCAAAAATTCTTGGTACTCTTCATCAAAAAATTTAGATTCTGATTTTTAAGATTTAGACATATGAGCAACTTTGTTTGGAAAACCATGCAAGGAATAACAATTTTCTTGGGTGTGACTCATTCTCTTACAATTCGAGCATTGAGGACATCCACTCCTACCACCACGTCCTCCTTGTATGTTCTGACCTCCTCCTCTTCAACGAGGGACTGCATAGAGAATAAATAAAAATGTTCCTAATAATACATATATAATCTTGATCTTCTTGATTATAAAAAATGTGTATTATTGCTATTGTTATAAAAGCCATGAATGAGAGTGTCATGTGACGGACAATGTTCTTTTAGTTAAAGTGATTAGAATTTTTTAGCTGTTGAAGAAAACTTCCTCAGAGTTCAGATAACAAAGTTTGTTATTCAAAGGTAAATGAATTGAACAAACAAAATACTTTTATAGCTGCATATGTAAAATTAGAATAGTAAGTAAATCTTCAGATACAATAATTTGTTATTCAATGCTAAATGAATTGAACAAACAAATATTTTTATTGCTGCATCTGTAAAATTAGAAGGATTACTCGTAGTAAGGAAATAAATGTTTTATCTGAGAAGCAAAAATCGGAAATAATATGAGATATGTGGATTGGAAATCCTAGATTGTGCGCAAATTGGCAATTTTAATCGTTCATGCATATTGCCTTTACAATATGTCACCACCAACAGAAAAAATGATTGTAGAGATACATTGTTGTAACAATAAATTCGTGAAACCTGCTTGTTGAGTTTCTTTCTCCTGAGGAAATTATATTAACATTCATAAATGTGCTTTTTAGGATTTATTTGTCAATCTCTTATGTCATCATCATCCCATTATTCTGTGTCCTCATTCTTTTGCTTGGTATTCTGTCATATGATATTACAGGGCTTCATTACAAACAATGAAAGAGCTTTAGAGGAGCTATTTGGGGATGAGGAGAATAATCGTAAAGCAGTTGCATGTTTAAATGTGATGGCTACTCGAATTGCTACCGTTTTTGCTTCATTAAGAGTATGTAGTAAATGCTTTGCTCTTTGTGATAGAAAATTCGAAAGTTGTGATTAATAATCTTTAATTGTTCAAACAAAGTTTGAGAACCCTTCTCTAATATGTAATTATCTTTCTAGGAGTTTCCTTTTGTCCGCTTTCGTGCTGCTAAGTCCCTAGATGCGACCACAATGACTACTTTCCATGATCTTATTCCTACAAAACTTGCTGCTGGTGTCTGGGACTGTCTTATGAAATATAAGAAAACTATACCTAATTTTCCTCAGACTGAGACATGCGAGTTGCTCATCATTGATAGAACAATTGATCAGGTTTCTTATCTCCATTTTCCAGTCATGTACATGTATTATTTCAATAAAATGTTATCATATTGCTTATAACAGGGATGCTATTCTGGATATGTAGATTGCTCCTGTGATACATGAATGGACATATGATGCCATGTGCCATGATTTGTTGAATATGGAGGGAAATAAATTTGTTCATGAGGTATTCTACAATTTGAATGTCTCCTCTAAATTCTTATGTTCATTTTCTTGTTATGAACCCAAATCTACTGTATTCTTAAGGTTCCTAGCAAGACTGGTGGTCCACCTGAGCGAAAAGAGGTTCTCTTGGAGGATCATGATCCTATATGGGTTGAACTTCGTCATGCACATATAGCAGATGTATGCCCTGCTTTTTTATTTGGTGTTTGTAGTGTTGGCTTTATTGTTTACTATTTAGGCTCATCTCTTCTATTTACCAATTAGCAACATGATATTGATGGCCTTGCCAGGCTAGTGAACGACTGCATGAGAAGATGACCAGCTTCATTTCAAAGAACAAAGCTGCACAAATCCAACATGGTTCAAGGTCAGTCCTAATTTTGTGCGATTTTTTCGTCACTGACATATTGTGATCTAAGAGGATATTGATTTTCACCTAATTGTACTACTGTTGTAAAATATAGTCTAATTTTATAATTCTTATCCAAAGCTTTTTATGACTTGTGGCAATATGAAAATTATATTGTTTTTGTCGCATAACGGTCTAGCCATGTTAGAAAGAAACTCCTTTTTGTCTGTTTGTGTATGTGCCTGCTAACGCACATACAGAGTGTTGATGCTTCTGTTAGTCTATCACCGTTAAATATTAGAGTCAGTAGTCACACCTCTACTTACTACAAATATCACATATGAATACCATTTCACATTGATATTTGGACCATGTGAGTATATAATTTGACCTGTTTGAACTTGTTTTGCTGCTGTCCAAAATGTGGGTTGTTGAATTGAAGAGAACTACCTTCGTCACTTCTTGAACTTCCCATTGGACATTCAACCCTATTTATTTTCTTTTACTGTTATTATCTTATCACTCATGTAGTTTTATCCAACATTATGAATATCTTGATATATTTTTTGGATGGCCGAGTTGCACGATTTTAAACTTTATCATGAATGTCTAATAATTAATAATTGTTGGAGAGAGGAAAAAGCCAAGTTAAAAAGTAAACATGAAACTAACAAAACTCAAATTTTCACCTTTCTTCATTCATGAATGGCTTTTATAGCATTTTTCTCATATTTTTATATCAGTTGACACACCCATTCGTGCAAAATCTCTTTGGGCTAAGAGCATGGAGAATATACATGCCCATACCTTGTGTTAAGATTCAATTTTTCTGTTTATAAGAATAGGGATGGATGGATCAAACTACCACTTGCTCGTAAAGGATTTGATACCAATCAAGGACCGATTCTTCACAAAACTAACATCTACTGTCCTGTAGTGTAAAATGGTCAACTCCTTGATTTGAAAACTAACCTGAGTTGCACTAGTTTTCTTGCTTAAATAGTTTAGCCCTTTAAAATTTAACTAAGCCTAGATCTGTTATTATCTATTTATGCATTATCTAGTTATTGTCATCATGAACTTCACACAACTTTGCATTTCATTTAGAGGTAGTGGTGAAATGTCGACAAGGGACTTACAGAAGATGGTTCAAGCACTTCCACAATACAGTGAGCAAATCGACAAGCTCTCCCTCCATGTAGAGGTTAGTTCTGCTGTAATGCAATCAACGATGTCCTCTCCAGAAAATACTATTGTTATATGATATTCTTTGCTTTTAAAAAGAATGTGCCGTCTTCACTTGGAAGCTCGGCCAGAGACTTTCTAAGGTGTGTTAATGTACACCTTTTGAAATTTTTAGGTAATACCATATTTTTGTTGCATGTAGGTTAGTTAGTTGGACATTTGTTTGAGTTTTGTTTTTGCCCTTATTACACCTTTTCCCTGTTTTGGACAAAGAAAAAGAAAGAAAAGGAAAGTGACACTGTAAGTAATGGCCTTTATTTATTTATGTCGAGGGCATGAGAATGTTAAATGGAAGAGTGGCCCAGTTAATGGACAAAATTTGGGTGATATTATTAGGGACTACATCAAGATTTAAGAATTTTGTAGAGACAAAAAACATTTAACCCCCTCTCCCAAATTAATAATTTCCTTTGTACTATTGTGTATATATGAGCAGCAGCATAGAAAAAAAGGTAACCCTAGCTTGATTTAACAATTTGATAATTCATTTCTATTTTGCAGCATTTGAATTGTTTCCCAATTTAACTAGAGCTAGAAGCCTGAACATTTTTACAGTATTACTTAAAAGTTGATGTCTATTCAAATTTTAGTTATCTTGCAGTCAAATAAATGAAGCCATAATGTTATGCTGGGTAACATATTTTCCATTCTTGGCCTGGGTATCCTCCTACACATTAAGATTATGGTCAAAGACAACCTCCCCACCCGTACCCCTCAACGCCCTTCTGCATAATATTTCTGATAGTTTTTTTTTCAGCAATTGGCATTAGATTTTAATTTGTTAAATGAATTTATTTTATTATAATAGTGGAGTGGATTATGATCATGATTTTCATAAATGTGTATGAATGATGAGCTTCTTTGTCCAGATCGCAGGAAAAATTAACAGAATTATTAGGGAGTCAGGACTTCGGGAACTAGGGCAGCTGGAGCAAGATCTTGTTTTTGGAGATGCAGGAATCAAAGAAGTGATCAAATATTTGACTACAAATGAAGTAAGTAACTCTAAGATGGCAAATGAAAAGGGTGTACCTTATACTACTTTAGTGGACGGGATAAGGAAGTTTTTTATTATTGAAAAATGGTCAAGAAATTAGAAATAAAACTTGGCTTTTCATTTATTAAAATTCATACGACTACCATGTTTATGCAGGATACAAATCGTGAAAATAAGTTACGCTTGTTAATGATTCTCGCGTCCATTTATCCTGAGAAATTTGAGGGTGAAAAGGGTCTGAATTTGATGAAGGTGCAGTTTCTTTAGATTTGGTCTCAACTGTTGCCTCCTGCTGTTCATTTAATGTCAAATAATAAATATTTTATCAATGATGGCACTGTGCAATTGTAACCTTTTTTTTTCAGGTAGCAAAGTTGACAGATGATGATGCGATTGCCATAAATAATTTGAGAATGCTTGAGGGAGAACCTGAGACCAAAAAGACTTCGATGAGTTCTTTTGCTCTGAAGTTTGATATGCACAAGGTAAAGGTAATTTATAGTTTAAATTATATGATTTTTCAGTGTTAAGTTATTTCTTAGAAGTGTTTTTTCTAAATTGTCAGAAAAAGCGTGCAGCAAGGAAAGATCGTTCTGGCGAAGAGGAGACGTGGCAGTTATCACGTTTTTATCCCATAATAGAGGTACGAATCGAGTTGAAAATTTCCTTTTTTTAAATTTTTATGGGGAGGATGTAAAACTAAGGTTGAGCAATCTTCTTTCCTTATTTATTTATGAACTTTTGGCATGATAGGTGAGCCTATGATTTTTTCTGAGGCCTAAAGGATCAGATGTAGCTGGTTATTTAACTATTTCTACAAGCTAGGTTTTGAATAGAATGGGCACTTAGTCAGCTATTGGTTATTTTCTAACTATGTCTTACGGTCTTTGTCTCACCGTATTATTAAGAAATGAAGGACACCATATTTTCATGCTATGATATTTTAAATTTATAATGTTATCTCTATCATGATTTGATTGGCTGCTTGTAAAGCTTTCAGAGCCTCATGTGGTGACTAATGGTTCACATTTTTCAGGAACTCATAGAAAAAGTTAGCAAAAATGAATTATCGAAACTGGACTATCCTTGTCTAAATGACCCAAGTCCAACTTTCCACGGTACACCTTTAGCTGGACCAGTAACTCACAATCCTCCTGCTCATTCGATGAGATCAAGGCGGACACCAACTTGGGCTAAACCTAGAGGCTCTGATGATGACGGATATTCAAGGTTTTACTTTCATTTTCCCTTGTTATAAGTCATGAATATGAATAATTCTAATGAAATCAGTCGTTTTTTTCCTCTTCATTCATGAGTCCTGTTCTCTTTGCCACCACCGTATTCTTCCCGGCTTCTGAGCTGTGTGTGTACTTGTGTTTGATACGAGTTTGCTATTATTAGATAATTTGTAGGGGACTAATGAGTATCTGTTGGAATTGCAAACTAGAACCTACCTTGTCAATGCTCAATTTAATTTTAATCTTTTTCTCTTGGCATATAGCGATCCGGTGTTAAGACATGCATCCAGTGATTTCAAGAAGATGGGGCAACGAATATTTATATTCATTGTTGGTGGAGCGACCAGATCTGAGGTTTGACTATACTTTGATAAAAAGTTGTTTTCACTCTTTTCCCTTTCAGCTTTTCTGGTCTGATACGTTGTTTAATCATCAGCTTAGGACTTGTCACAAACTTACTGGTAAGCTGAGGAGGGAAGTTATTCTGGGCTCGTCTAGTATTGATGATCCTGCACAATATATTACGGTAATGAAATGTTTACCTTTTTCTTCAAGTCAAGAGTGTTCCTTATTGCAATTTTGTATAACCGCCTTTGTATACCGCTTCGTCTTGTAGAAATTGAAGATGCTAACAGCACAGGAACCTTCGTTGGATGATCTCCAGATATGACTTGGCAGACTCACTGGAAGATGATCTTCTGCTTGTCTAATATACGTGTTGTAACCATATTGTTTATTCATTTAATGTAACAAATTCTTTGGACATTTGAGCTGTGGTATAGCCAAGCCACTGACTGTTAAAAAATGTGCATATGTTAGGAATTTTTCATTGGTTAGAGACAATTTGTTTTTGAAAAAAAATCTGGTAAATGCTATTCGTTGGAGCAACAACACCTTTGTTAAATAGTCGTTTTACAAGAATTGGTTGCATTCGACACCAAAAAGGGTGCTTGTTTCTTCACTCCGCGAATTTTTTGGGTCACCTTCCACAGAATGGCTTTTCCGGAATGTAACTTTAACATCCTGAAAAACCTATTTCAGAATAAATGGGTGGTGATTCAAGAAATATGTTCGGTGCAGGGAAGTTGAGTTCCACCAAAAACACATCTTTGATTTATTTTGAGTCGCGTAAGGCCTTACTTGTATGGAGATAAAAAAGAAAAGAAAACTTACTCGGAGCATAATATTTTGACTAATAAGGGAAGGGCTTCCCACTTTAGCTAATTAAATGCATATACTCAAATATATTCGACCTTGCCTTCTTTAATTTAAGATCGGAACAAAAAGTTATGATATTTATACTATAAATAACTCTGGAATAAGTGCTTCCTAACAATCACAATTTAAAAATATTTAGAAATCATTTTGAGAAATTTGTGATTTTTATAAGATTTATTTTTAATTGTGTCCTCTAAATTAATTATTTTTTACCAACTTATTTTTAATTATTTGGCTATTTTTTTCTTGTAGCCCACAAACAAGAAGTATGGTAAATTAATAAGAAAATGGCTGAATATCTTGAGTCCTAAAAGGCCTAAGGAATTGATTTTTGGATTTTAATTACAAGGGCTATAATGGTTGATTTGTGGGTACATTGAAATTTTCTTATGTTATGTTGAGGATTACATAAAGGTTAATGAATGCATTACTTTTTTTCGTATTAGTTTATTTATAGAATGAGCAGTTATTCAGGTTTTTTAAGGTATAGATACCATTTATATATTGACTTCTAATCAATTTTTAAAAAAAAATCTCGATAACATTAACTAATAAGTTAGTTTGTTTACTTGATGCATTTTTTAAAACGTCAACTACAATTCATTTTTAATTTAATTTTCTCGAACTCTGTCAGTTTCAATAGTACACATGACTCCAAATCTTTTAATGTAATTTGAATCACTATGCCTCGAAACTCTTTAATGGAATTTAAACCACTATACAGGGAAGAAAGGCATGTAATTGTCTATGTTCTAGCTTGCGGATCCAATTCGCTGGCGAAAGTGCTTCCTTCGACAAAGAGAAAGATAGTGGCAAGTGTGGAGAAACTTCCTTTTGGAGTCAAAGGTGAAGAAGAAAAAAAAGGAGCAAAAGTTGATGCTGAAGGTGGTGAAGAAGATAAAGTTGTGAAGGGAAAGACTTCTTCAGAAACGTAGTTGAGGAAGAATGGTAGATTGTCACCTTCTAAGATGATGAAATTGAAGAATGTATGATCATCTATGAAAACTATGACTTTAATTTTAATGTTCTTTTTCCATTTTTAAGCTTCATCCACTCTTTTTATTTTCATTGTAATTTGTGGGTTTGCTAACCATGATGTAATTTTGAAAAAAATTGTTAAATTTCAAGCAAGCAAATTTTGTTTATGCAACTTTCCACACTTTGGTGAATTAGGGTTATGATTTGGAATCCATGTTAACATTATTGTCTTATCACGAAAGTTGAGTTTTTTTGCTATTTGATATATGGTATATTTTCAATAAAATAACATAAAAATGGATGAACATATTCAACCTTTATGAATACCATTTTTAGATTGCTTAGGAATTTGTTCTCGACTATATTTTAATTAATAAAAACAAAGAGATAACTTATTATGTGAATTAAGAAAGTATGGGATACATTATTTTTGAAGTGGATATTGTTAAATTTAAAAAAATTAATAATACTTGATAATTTGTGATAAAAATATCAATGTAAAAAACTCTTTACATATGAAAGTTGAAGAATAGAACAAGTTTTAGCGTCTCTGTAGATTATTTAGCGTGTTTAAAAAGCATTCTTCCGAATGGAAATGAACATTATACTCAATAATACAATATTTTCAAACATTTAGAAGTTTACTTCAATTGAGAATTCAAATTCAGTATCAACACTCTTTCGAAATTAATAGTAATTTAAAGTTTCAAAATTACATTTCAATCGAGTCTCTACCTATATAACACTTGATGTTATGTCAAGTTGATGATAAGATGACACTTAATGTCAACAAATTAATTTTGTTGTTAACATAATATACGAGGGAATACTAATTTTACTTTGTGGTACTAATTTTTATTTTAGATACTTTTTTAAGAATTAATTAAAAGACGACACACACTTTCAAAGACTCAAAAATTTATTCAATTTTATTTATATAACTAAAGGTGATAAATAATTATACATAAATATAGATAATATAAGTGATTCTAATTAGTACATATTTTATAACTAAATAATATCAAAATTTAATGTAATTTGTTGCATGCTGATAGAAGACTTGAAAGAAAGAATCAATATATTTATTATTTTGAAATATTTTATATTTGTAACTTGTGTTTTATATCTTACAATAGTTATGTAAAAATTAATTATGAAGTACTTGTTCTCAACTTTTTATATCATTGTATTTAAATAGCCTTATGTTTTTTTAATTAAAATGAACAAGTCTAATTGCATATTATATTTTAATGTTTTAGATCTTGTTATTTTTAAAGATAATTTTTTTAATTATTGATGCTAGTAGCAATTAATAAGTCTTTTATTCAGACATTAGTGATACACCAATCACTTTGAAATTGTATAATTCATGTCCAATGTATGAACATAACATTGAACGAAAAACTATAGAAATACTTAAATTCTCAATGGTTGTGAATGAAAACTTTGATGTGAAATTTATTCTTTAACTCTATCAATTATACATGGCTAGTTCTAAATGGACTAAAAACCATGATAAACAAATGAAATATATACATGAATTACCATTTGTGAGTTCAAGAGAAATACAACTTCAGAATTAAAGAAGTCAGTTTATCCATTATGTAAGCCGCTAATGATCTAGGGAGAAAGTTGTGAAGAAACTTGAAAAAGGAAAAAAAAAAAGCCAAAAATAAATAAATATCATTTTTTTGGGAAGTTTGGAAATTTCTAAAATGTACTACTTATTCTAGACATATATATAATCTAGTTCACACAAGATTTGATTGCTTGATTTTAGATGCATTCAATTTGTGATATGATTCACAGATTCCCTACAATTTGAACCATAACTCAAAATGAAAAGTTTGCCTTTGTGGGAAACAAAGTGAAAATTACAATGAAAATTGTAAAATTTATTAAAATTAAGCATTATTTAGATTTACTAGAAGCTTTTAGGTAATTCGTATATCTCAACATTTAGTTTAATTATTAAAATGTGATTTGGATACTATTTTAATTTGAACAATGAATATTTTAATTTATTTAGGCATAATTGTTTCATTTGTATTGATATTCATTTTGTAAAATGACTTATATAAATTCAATCGAGATGGTTTATAAGCTAGATTTTTCTTATCTTTTCATCACAATGCAAGCCCCGAATGTATTTTAGGGAATGAATATTTTGCTTTCTTGCAACATAATAATTTAGGTCATATCTCTGGACAAAGAACGGCAAGACTATTGACTAGAATCACTAAAGCAAGTATTTTCATAAATGGTCTTAAAGGCAAGAAAAAAAAAAAAAAACTTCTTGAAATTATGCATCCTTGTATTTGGGTCTTTCTGTATTAATGTTTTTAGAAATGAAAGTTCATGAAACAACAATTTTAAGTGTCTTTCACCTACAACTTTTTTATCGCATTTCTACAAACTTAGTAAGGAAGTCAAAGGAAAAGAACAAAACCGACCTTAGCTCAGTTGGTAGAGCGGAGGACTGTAGTGGGTTAGTAACTCAAAGTAATCCTTAGGTCGCTGGTTCGAATCCGGCAGGTCGGATTTTTTTTATTGATGAAGCATTTGATAACATAGAACCAAGTGATTTCGTGGAACTACTTAATAATGAGTTGGAAGTCATCTGAAAATTTAAACAGATGTGGACATATTTTGATACAAGAGTATCTCCTTGGAAATCCTGTTGGTCCCAAAAGTATAAAGAGTATGAAGCATTCAACAATAAATGACCACCTCGTCAAGTCGAACGTATGGCTCATGCCATGCTCCTATTCACCAAGACCAACCCACACAAACCGATTCACTCACTATGGCAGACACAAAAACCTACTTGACATGAGAGTTGCTAGTGCTACCAAATACCCAAAACCTCCTCCACTCAAACAATAATCAATCCCTTCTAGTAGCAAATAATTTGTGGGCAAGGTGGCTTGTAATTTGAGCAAAAATTGGAAGAGGTGCTTAGCCATCATATCATGTGAAAGTGCATAACTAATCCAACCAAAATTTTCTTTACCACTAAGCTAGCCAATGAAGTGCCATACTCCTACCCACCATATCTGGTTTAGAGATTCTGTACAGGGACAAACAGGCAACAAAAAAGCAACTTCATTTCCTATAAAAGGACTTCTTCTCAAACCCAAACTACAGTTTCCACCCTTTCCCAATTGCATTGGATTCTCAATTCTATAAAGGGCACGTTGGTCACTTCACAAAACATATCCATCACCAACCATGATGCTGCATCTAGTTCTAGATGTCCACGTCGCAGAATGACACAGTTCTAGCAAATTATATACTACTATAATATATATAATATTAAGATTGAAAAATTGAAACTCTGGGTTGAACTTTTGTACCACCACGGGTTAATTTACTACTTTAGTTTGATGTATAAGAACCTGTGACGACCTACATAAAGTTGCCATAAAAATATTTTGTTTAACACAGTTTGAGTGATTATGACACATAACTCATCCAATTAATTAATTGGATATGTCTTACATTGTTGATCTCGATTATGGTTGGGAGAGAGAAGGTGTTGTTTATTGGAATCTTTATGCTTGGTTTGGTTAACTTGCTTTTGTTTACAAATCTCAGCACGTGAGAGAGGTTTTCTTGTCATAATGCTGAAATTAATTTTAATTAAGCCGAGTGAATTGATGTTAAGAACAAAAAAGCTTGTCTTACAAAAAGAAGAAAGAGCTGGTCAGAATAAATTGTGAGGGCCAGGCTCAAATGTACGCCATATAATTTGGTCTGTGAAGATTTAAAAAGCCGTAAAAGTGAGTCATAAGCACTTTCGCACACATGAATGATTTTACTCAAACACCCCCTTCAAATAAAATACACTTCAACATAATTAATTTATATCAGTTTCTTTCTACCCTTTTATAATATTGTTTTTTACTTTTTGGTATTATATGTATCAGTCATTTGAGAGTTTTTGTTTTATAATTTTCTCTTGCCTCTCTTCTAATATGATTGAGAACCGTAAAAACGACAAGATAGAGAAGAAAACATAACAGGGGTTACTTTCATGAAAGAGATACAGAAAAAGGAACAGAAGAAAAAAAGGTCAAGTGTTTCTTTCACGACTTAAATCCAATCTGTTGAAGGAACTGCCATTTGGTTTTCTCTATACTTCTCATCTTATTCTGAGTAGGAAAATATTCATGCTTGCTAGTTGCTGCTGTGAGCCTGGAAATTTTAGCTAGAATTGGTTAAAAGGAACAATAATTAATTCTGACTAGTCACTGTGGAGGGAGCAATAGTACAATAATGTAGTGTTATATATATGTACATGAGCGTAAAAGGGGAATAAAAATATATATATATATATATATATATATATATATATATAATATTAAATCAAAACAAAGACGTATAAGGAAAACCAAGTTGAGTCTTGGGCTGGTTGAAAATACATAAAAGAGCGAAGACTTTTTGGAGTTGTGGTTATGAGAGAGAAATTTCTCAGCCATAAAAAAGTACTATAAAACTATGTACCATACTTCCATGTGAAACAACAGTGAACAAAGTAGTCAAGTAGTTCAAATCGTATCTTTCTCTACAAAGAGCAAGCATTTTCAATTCAGGTTATAAATATATGTCCAGTTTTGACTATGAACGGAAAGAACGTATTGAAGGGTAAAAATTCTAGGGTGGTCCATGCCTTCATGCACTGTTTTGGTCTTGAAGAGAGAACAACCATTTTCAATTCATATATAGGGACATGCAACTTAATTAAGACGTGGAACTTTAAAAGATATGTGAGTGGATCCATTTAAATTTGGTTTACTATTCATTCTTGTATCTAGTCAATGATCAATTAATTTAGTAAAGCACCTTTTCCTTTTATGTCTTTCTTGATTTCTCCGGGTGAAGACTAAGCTTAACAACTGGTAGTAATAGCTAGGGTCTTTTTCTCATCCATTTTAGTCTGAGGTGGCCAACTTTAACACAAACTTCAAACCTTAATTACAATCTTAATTGCATGCAGAATTAATCAACAAATGAAACTACCAAATTGAAGTGTTGGAGAATTGTTGATTATTTGTTGAAAGTGGAGATATTAAGATGGTGGTTGGTCCGTGAGCACCATTTTCATGCAGTTGTTGCCATGTTAAGTAAAAGGAAAAGGCATGGGGGGGTTGCTTAATTTGGGGAGTTTTGCAAGTATTAAAAGTTGGATGAAAGTGAGGAAGGAGGCATATAATTTGAAGTAGGAGAAGTGAAAGAAATGGTAAAAGGGGTGAGACATGGTTTGAAGCTTGGGATGTCATTAAATTTTGTGAAAAATAACGAAACAAAGGCTGCAATGGAATGATTAGGAAGATTAAAACTAAGAGATGTCAGGAGTGGATGGGTAGTACTGGTAGTAGCTCGTGTGGGTACCCATCTTGAAGCACAAGTCACAACGGCATTCTCCTTTCTGTCAAGCATCAATGCTCTTCCGAGAGGAAAAGGACATACAAATAAAGTCAGCTATTAAGTAAAACCAACAATAATAATTAATAAATGGGGAAGCAAAGATTAAAAAAGGTTGCATAATTAGAGCATTGGAACAGGAGAAGATTCTCGTACAAAGAGAGTGTCGTCCAATACTAATCATTATATTTACTTTCCTTTCCCTTGAAACCACAAATTTTGTAGAGAGGTGCACTGCATACCATACTGGTGAAAAAGCTCAACCTCTTCAGAGAGAGAGAGTGAAAGAAAGAGACAACCAAAAGTGAGAGAATGAACTTTTAGCTTTGGTAAGGCTTTGCCGACAATGATTTCTGTCTGTCCACTAAATCAGTAATTAGAAGACCCAACCAGGGACCGCTGCATACTCCACGTGATTAACATAATACACTACTCAATTTTCTTCATTCTATACCTACTTTTCTACTCTCTTCATTGACCCAAATAAACATATTACACAAATATAACTATTTTTCTTTATTTTGGGGTGTATTTTTCAGATATATGTATATAAATAACAATATTTTATATAAAGTATCATATTCATATGTCAAGTTAACATTTTTTTAAGGTTTAAATGACAGAACTGTTACAATATTCGCCTAAAGTTAAAGACTCCCCCACTTAGGTTAATCCTTTCACCTTTTTACTGTTTGCAGTGGTGGGTGTGTGAATGTGAAAACCATCAACCAAAAGAGAGATTCGTGTTTCGAACAGTTCCGATGATATATATTATGACTATAATGACATTAGATCATAGTCTCATGGAATAGAGGGTCTGTCAGGTTTCTGTTCTCGTTTATTTCTTTATATATATAATACGTGAAGATTTTTTTTTTTTCTCTTGGGGGTAGAAGTGTATATAATGTATATTAAGAATTTTTCTGTAGAAATAAGAGTGATATAGAGTAGTGGCAGCTTTTCCATAATGAGTAACTGCTTTGCTCATGAGGGAAAATGATCGAAAACTTAAATCCACTCTCCCAAAAAGAAAAGAGGGTCCATCCCAGCCATTATCAATGGCAGCATAATTGCCACATATGAGCATAATAAGTACACTATCAATTAGCCTTTGTTTTTTACCGAAAAGGAAGACATACAAAGCACATCATCAAATTATTACAAAAAATCAGTGTTTTTTCTTGTTTTATGGCACTTGTGCGAACCTAATGAGGGAATTGAAAGATAAAAATACAGTCTACAGGAACAAAACCCTGAAAAATTGTATCAACTCCCTTAATTTGAAAAGAATTAAGTGCATGCATGCTTAGTTGTTTTTATACAAGAGAATATTCAGGTTTATAGTTACAAAACTGTTCTGATGAATTTGAACACAAAATAGTGTGTTTCGATATATAAACTAATTTATGGAGATGGATTTGTTATATTTAGCCCCTCTAACCAAACGTTGGATTGAGTTTGAGCTCGTTTGCACGTTTATTTTAAATCATTTTTAAGAAAAACAATCACTTAATTTTTAAAAATAAAATAAAAAAGAAAGCATAAAGCTTGCTTAACTACTTTGGTTGCAGTATTGAATAGCCTAGTTTTCAAACCTAGAGTAGGGAAAAAGAGAAGAGAAATAAATGATATCAAATCTTCAAGTCTCTTATATATATCGAATCAAAATTTGTAAGTAGAAAAAAAAAAAAAAACTAATGTACGTATTTCACTTGATCGTGCTGGATTCCACCCGTTGATACAGATATAGCTGCTAAGCTAACTTGGACTTATCTTTTTCTATGATGCTATGTTGTTTGAAAATAATTCCTTTGATTTTGATACATGCGATAACAACATCTTCCCTTTTACTTTGCAATAAAACTGTTACGAGCACCTTTGATCTCCTTCAACGAACAGTTCTTGAAAGCGGTTTAAGACTTTAAGAAATGGAACTTTAGCAGACAAATCAATTTAATAAACTTTCTTTCAACCCCACAAACCGCATGTAAAGTGGGGATAAGCGTTTGAAAGAGAAAAGAGAAGAGAAAACCAAAAGGAAGGAACTTTGTTAATCCTCGTTGCTGAAGAATGCTCCTCAGCATCTTCTGTGCTGCTTCATGCCGACAGTCTTCCCTTGTAGCTCTTCTCAGAACTTTTCTCACAAAATCATGGTCATGGGATTCATCATCCCATGGCTCTGCATGAACCTCACAACCTTTGGAATGTTTAAAGAACAAGTTAGCCAAAGCACATAAATTAATGATTTGACTCAATGAAACTGTATGTAAAGTTTAACAAGCAATGCTTGGGAAAAGACTTCACTTTGTTTGAGAAATGATAAAATTATAAAATACTCTCGGAAAAGCAACAGGTAAATGTTTCAAGAAGATTTTCCACCGTTAATTTTAAGTTATGAGTGCTTAAAATCTACGTGGAGGAGTATAAAACTTTGAAAAAAAGCATGCATTAATTGCTGCTTCATGAACACGTAATGGGTTTTGGTTAATTTGCTTGAAGGTGGGTTCATAGTTGAGAGCAGAAGAGCGAGATTTGATGGATTTAGGTAGACCTGTGCCACTTGGAACCAAACCCTTTTCTCCGGAGTTTGAGAACAATGCGTTTGACGCTTGACTGGTAAGGACTCCTTAGTGCCAAAAAGATTTCAAGTCAATTCCATTATCGGATACTTTTGGTTAACTCCTCTTGATAATGGTCCAATAAGTTCCACCACCAACCAACAATTTCATGCCTCTCTCGCCACTGTTTTAAACTCCTAAACAGGAAAGCTCTCCAAAAGTACAACGCTTTTTTATCATATGGTTCCCCTAACTTACATCCATGAATTTGTTTATATAATCACAACATAAATCAGTGGCTTAACCATACTTCAAACTAGAACAGAATTTTTGCTACTTAATAACTTAACTTTAAATGCTTCTTTATTGAATGAAAACAATGATTTGAGTTAAGAAAAATCACAGGAGGAAACGGCACAGTTTTTGTTTCTTTTAGCTACCCATAAAGATCGTTTAGTATCCTTGTATCAGATTCCCTGTAAACTGAGTTTTTGACGAGACTTTTTCCAGCCGAAAGTTAAGTTATTTTGTGACGGACAACAGCTTTTGATAACAAACGAGGTAGGATCTTAGTACCTAGCTTCTTTATATTCTGCTGACAAAAAATCTGGACATCAAGATGGTTAAGGAATCAACATGGTGACTCATTCAGTGGCCATAAAGTTCCATCACATGGCTTATGTGAGTTCAAGACGAGATTATTAGGATTATTCATACTCAACTTTGACTTAGGGACAGAAAGCTGATTGCCTTTGGAATGAACAGACTTCAATGTAGGAGTGCTTGAAAGCGAAGCACCTTTCCAGATTTTACAAATGCAGTGGACACCTTTGAAGATTCTACGTAAACATAAGATAAATAAACCACACATCCCATCAAGACGATTTCTAACGCCAAAGGCTACACAAACTAAAACTAAATATGCATTCATAGGCATCGATCACGGCCTTTAGCGAAAGAAAGAAGCAAAACAGAAGAACAATGTTTTCACGATTAAGTCCTTCAACATGCATGCATGCATGAAAGCATGCTTCTTAATTTACAAATATTGTGAGAAAGTTTGAGTGGAAAAAGGGTCTAAAAATCAAAGGAGAATCGATAAAAATTTCCCCTTAACAAATATTATTTATCTCAAACTACAAGAGGAATAAAATTTCTACAACATCCTTCCAGTTCGGGCGTTACAATCTTTCCCGCTTTCCTATATTTAAAAGCTTGACGATCATGGCAGGGTAAAAGAAGGAGAGTAGCTCAAAGTCCTTCCAGTGAGTGTTCAAAACGCAGAGGGAGAGAAAAAGAAAGATGGAAGAAAAGGGTAGTGGAAAGAATTCAATAAATCCTAAAAAATTAAAATTCCTAACTGAGTAAATTAACCCAAAAAGAAAAGAAGAGGCAAAAAAAAAAAATGTTACACTGAGGATGTATCAACAAGAACTTCGTTTAACACATCATCCTCACCATTTGCCAAGGTGAACAGCTCTGCGTCCTTCTCTTGATCACTGGAAAAATCCCTTCTCTCGAGTTTGGAATGAGCTGCAATAAATATCAACTTCTGCACCTTGTTGAGTGCAGTCCTGGAGTGATGGCCACGAGCACAAATCCATCTCCACAAGGACCAATTGCATTTGAAGCCACATGAGGTTGCATGAAGGAATATTAGCCTCACTGCAACTTTCCCCAAGGACTTGAATTCAGTCAAATAAGTTTCCCACACAAGCCTGCTACTCTGTGGATTCACAATCCTCATCTTTCCAGTGACTGGATCCCTCTCCTTCATCTGAACAGCTTGAGCATATACCGGGTCAAGCCCTTCCGTCCTCCACTTCATCAGCTCCATCAGAGCAATATGTGCTTCGTCTCTTGCAACAAGCCTAGTTATCAGCCTATCAACATCCTTCTCCTGTTCCGGCGTCAAGTACTTAAACGGTGGAAGGTACTTGCCACTGGTGTCCCGCACCAAGTAAAGAGGATCAAGAATGTAAGCAGCAGCCCAAGCAGGGTGGTAATTCTTCTTGAACCTTCTCTCAACCAGCTTCTCCACCACCCCTTCTGCAATGTGGAACTTGGAGCACCAATCCTTCACTTTTGCCCTCAAATCATCCCAAAGGGGAAGGCATTGCCCAACCAGAGGCCTCTCTGCCTCAATCTCCTGAGCCATGTCCTTCACCAATTTCACTAAACCATGAACGGCTTCCAAGTCCTTCCAGAACCCCACATCCCGAATCATGTCTCCAACCTCCCTGGCGCTCTGGTCCTCAATGGCCACCAACTTGAAAGGCTCATCCAGCAGCACCAACTGCAAGGCCCGAACCGAGCTCAACGTGTCCTCCATCATAGCATAGACAGGCCCCAACTCAAACTCGTGCAGGGGCACCCGCAGCAGCCAGGTGTGGCCGTACTCCTGCAGCTGGTACTTGTGGAAACTGTTCCTCACCTGAGAGGTGTAATTGAACAAATTGGCGAGCTTGAGACAATTGTGAACCACAGCCCTGAATAAGGGGAGCTCCTTGGCGAAGTCCTTGACCAAACTGTTGAAACCCTGATACTGACAAGTGAGATTAACCATCCAATGATTCTGATTCTCTAAATTTTTCAAGGCCTTGGACTTGAACCTGTCTGCAACTATCCCAGCACACTGTTGCACGAGATTCCCACAAATGCCAGTCATTGTCTCCCACAGAACCTCCTCCGCATACTTTGAAGGCGCAGAAGCAGTAACAAACAACGCCCTTCTGTACAAGCTGGTCCCATTCGGAAGATTCACGCTCAAATTCACCAACCCAGAATCGTAACTCTTCACATTCTCATTCACATTCCCATTCCACTTCCACCCGTCAGACGCAATCTGAAAGAACATCGCATCCCTGATCCTCGCCTCCGACTCAACCTTGGCCTCCTCGAACCTCGCCTCCAACCTCGCCCCCGTCAGCTCCTGAGGAAACACTGCCGGCAAACCAACCTGTGACAGAAAAGCACGGAACTTCGGGTGCTCCAGACTCGCGAAAGACACGGAGCCACAGGACTCGTATACCCAATCGCTCAAAAACTCAATCGCGCTATCGATTTGGGCCTTACTCAAAGCGGGCCCAGGAGAAGTCTTGGGACTCTTCAGCTTCTTCACGCTATCCTCCAACATGGCCAAAGCCCCCAAATCCTCTTTCCCACCCGACAGCACCAAATGCGGCTGCTGCGGGACCAAACCCGACCCGAACCGCGATGGCGCGTGGTAGAGGGAACCCGAACCCGAACCCGAAGCAGAAGGCGAAGTCGTTGTTCGCTTGCGGTGGTTGTGCTGAACCGAAAAGGGAGAAGCGGATGAGGGCGAAGAAGAAGGAACGACAACGGGGAAGACAGAGGAAATCGGTTTGGCGGCGGAGTTGAAATTGGGGCACGTGCCGCGCTTGAGGTGCTCGGAGGCGGTGCGTGAAGGGTTGGAGGCTGAGAAAACGGCGTCGCAAAGGGTGCAACGGAGTTTCACCGCTTTGGGGAGTCCCGTTTCGGTATTGTGAACCAGCAAGGGTTCGAGGTGTGTCCAGTACCATGCGCCTTTTCCCTTTATCGCTTTGTTTCGAACCATCAGAAGCCCCTCGTAGCGCTTCTGCGCCGTCTTCGCCGCCGCTTCGTCGACGGAGGCCGACTCCACCGACGTGCCGGCGTTCGTCGCCGCCATTGCGAGAGAGTGCGGATGAGATTGTAACGGAAACAGTAGTCTCTGGAATGGAAGGGTTGATCACGATCACGTATTCTGCGTCATCGTCTTCATCGTCGGTCCGGGACTCTGGGGAAGGGAGCATTTAGCCGGAGAGTGGCCGGGATTTGAGTTTCCGGCGAGCGTCCATGCGATCGGAGAAGAGGGTGGCTTATGATGATGAAAGGGAAAAGAGGTTTGTGTTGTCTGAGAGAGTGAGTTAGTGAGTGAGTGAAGAAGTGAATGAGACCGAAATAGCAAAGCGAATGAGAGTGGAGCAGATACACGTACGGCTACTCCACTCTCAGATGAATGACAGAAAAAGGGCGACGCTTTTTCACGCGCTCCAGTCTGCGCGTGGGACACAACTTTCCGGGAACTCAACTCCCACGTTGCTGATGATTGGGGAGTGAAGCACACGCGCCACTCCTCACTTTTCTTCCCTTTAGTTTGTTTTCCTTTTCAATTTTTCTCTTTTGTTTTTGGGGTCTTCGTGTGGGGTCTTCCTTTGTCGTTGTCCCTTTCTTTTTCTTGTGTTTATAATTCTTCTTTTCATACTGTTTTTCACCCTAAATTTATCCCCTCCCTCAGTCTATATTCTTGGGCTGAATTCTTTGATGCTAGTATTAACTAAATTATGTCTTTTTCATACAAATGATTTCTTTATTTTCTTACACTTCCACAATAAAATGCAAATCTATATCGTTTTAAAGATCGTTAATATTTTTTGTTATTTTAGGAATTTATTTTCATATTTGTTATTTAATGATGAAAACGATAGTAAAAGCCAACAAATGTTTTTTAATTGAAAATCGTGTCAGGACATAAAAATAACAATTAAAATAGATTAATAATAAAACAAAAATAATGGAAACAATATATTCTTAAATAGTATTTTAGATATGGTCAATATATTTTCAGTTCCCTGTTATAATTATTTGAACTGTATTTTTATTTATGGAAAGAAAAATTAATTGATATAAAATAAAATATACTAATACATTAATATATTTAAGAAAACTACTGCAGTAACTGAATTTTTTAATTACTGTTAATTGACTAATAAACTAAAATTTATATTTTATAAAACTTTTCTACCTGAATTTAAGACCGTTATAAGAATTAAAAATTATTTCCTTATATTAGAGATATATATATATTTTTATTAACAAGTGAATAAAACATTAATAAATATACAGACCTTATAAAATTTTTACATTAAAATAAAAGTTACAACAATATATTAAAAATAGTGTGACAAAAATCAAATCTAAACATCATATAAAATTTTTAAAGTGAACATGCTCTAAATATGTTTTTAGTGATAACCTAATTTCTTATTTGTGTGAATTATAAAATAAAGAATCACTCGGTAATTAAATGTACAGTATTTCATATTATTATTTAACACTAAATTATCATATACTATAAATATTTTATATTTTAAAGCGCATACTGAGAAAGTTTAATAAGATAGTAAAACTTGCATATTAAGAACGTATATTTATTGAACTCGTGGTTTAAAGGACTTAAGCTTATCTTTTACCTTTTAGAAAATAATTAAAATTCTAAAATATAGTTTAAAATTTTTAACAATATTGTTATGTTTGGCTCCTATACTTAAAATAAAATATTTTTTTTTAAGTTATTAATTTAAACTTTTGTTAATTTGTTGATAATAAAACTAATAAAGTAAGAAGTCAACCAAATCTTGTAAGATTAGTAAGATTATTGAATATAAATTTAGAATATAACTTGAGAGTAAGATTAAACTCTCTAAACTAGTTTAATGTAAAAGTATAGTGGTAATAGAAGACAATATCTTCTACTTTTATCTAACCCTGTACAGTATAGAACTAGGTAAAACTATAAGATATTAAATTCAAAAGATTTACATATCCTTTACTGTTAATGCTCATGTTGATCCTCTTTAGGCTAATATATACCATCATTATAGCTAATGAATTACATAAATTCACCCTCTCACTCAAAATCCAACATTTGCTAAACTATGTGATTTTAACCAAATTTTAACTTATTTTTTCTAAGAATGTGATAGTAATAATAGGAATATCCGTTATTGTTTATGCAAGAATTTAATTTTAATAAAGATAAATGTTAAACAAAAAAAGTCTATAAATAAAATATAGATATTAATTTTTTATTTTATTAAGAAATTTATCTCTCTAAAATTTATTTTCTTTTAATACTTTCTAGTTTAAATAATAATAAAAACTTTGTTGGGTTATCAAATTATATTAGGTCAATAAAAGTTATAACCCTGCTAAATATTTCAATCATTACTAAAATATTTTATTATTTTTTTTCTTTTATTTGAATGTTAGTAAAGAGGATATGATGTTAAAGTAGGATTTTGATATTTAGTGTTTTACCTTAAGAAGTGTTAAAGAAAAGTTTTATGAGTTTGCATGTTATATATAGATAAGAGAAGTCAATATTGACTTTTAATCAATAGAATGGTTGTTTAGATATGTGAATGATGTGGTCGTTAAATTATTATTATGTATGTAGAAGTTATTATGTTTATTTTTGTTTATGATTAGTTAACTTACTATGTAGGTAGAAGTTATTATGTTTACCTTTGATTATGATTTTTGGACTAATGTGAAGTGTATATGATAATAGCAATCTATTTGAAAATTATTGTTAATATAGTTGTTGAATTTGGATGAACTATAGTATGATTTGGATGTTAAATCTGTAGTTGTATTCGCTATGGTTTGAAAAATGATGTTATTGGGTGTGATATTGCTCACACGATGACTCATTGCTCTAACAACATTCAGATGATTAATAATATATAATTACATGCACTACCATTATTGCTCAAGCGATAACATACACATTAAAGTGATAAGCTGTATAGTTCAAGCGAGAGTAGCTTGATAAAAAAAGAGGTCAAGGCAAATATCTCTCTTTTGAATGCTCAAATGATTGTGTGGTTGCTTAAGCGAGAACCATGGTGGTGGTGCATGGGGTTTGGAACTTATGAGACAATGTAACTATGTTATAATGCTCAAGTAATGACATAATCGTTCAAACATTTTGTAAACGATTTGCTTATGTTTCTAGAACATGTTGGAAGAGACACTAGTAATAGATCATTTGAGCATTGTGAAAGCGCTCAAACGATGAACACTCAAGCAGGAAGTGAGCATTTGAACGAGGAAGAGACAACAAAGTCTATTATTCAGAGTTGTCCCATTCAAATGAGAAAGTCTTCCTCAATTGTAGAAAGCAAAATTATTTAAATAGGAGGAGTTCACTCAAACAACACTTAATAATGGTGATAATGAAATATGTTTTGTGTTAATTATATATGATTGTTATATATGATTTATGTGTGATATGCATGAAATATGTATGTTGATGATAATAATGAGATTAATCAAATCGTTGGTGTGATGTGTACTTGTGTATGTGGTGTTATATAATGATATTTGTGCAATATGTTATATTATCTTTTATGGGAGTTTTTTCCTTTATAAGTGTGTAATAAATATAATTGGGATGTGATTGGACTCTAAGGGTATTAAGCATGACACTTAATATTAAGCATGAACTCCTTAAGAAAATGGATATCTTAAATGGATATCTTAAGGGTGACAAATGGAGTAAACTTGTGAAGGATACAAATATCCAATTGTATTGTAAGTTAAATCATTAACACTTACAAAATTAAATTTTAATTATTAATTATAATGAAATAATTTAACATGTAAAAATAATACTCTTTTTAATTTATTTGATCAGAGACATTAATTAATAAAAGAAAAATTTAGATAATATTTACATTATTAAGTGTATTTTTTAATATATATATATATATATATATATATATATATATATATGTTAAATAAAAATAAATAAATAAAAACTAATATTGAAAGTCCTTACTTGTTCCCGCTTTTGGCAAGCCAATGGTTGCTTGAGCCAAAACCAAGGAGGGAAATTGTCCATTTTATCACCTCTAAGATATTCTATCTTTAACTGATGACAATCTTGTACCATAGCTTAAGACATATGATGGTGAGTAACTAAGAAAATTTGTGCATACCGTTACAAAGTTACAAAATAAGTGTATGCACTACCTGATATGAGAAGATGAATATGAATTTTTAAGATATTTTTTATGGAATTAATGTTAGTTTATGGTAGAACTTATTTAATACAAATCTTCTTAAATAGATTTTAACAAATTATATTATTTTATTTCATTAAGATGTAGTTGATGAATCCTACATTAACTATATAATCCGTAGAATAAAAATTAATGAAGTTGCAAATATTAATAATGAATACTAATATAATTATATGTTTTTTTACTAGTATTTGAGTATATATATATATATATATATATATATATATATATATATATATATATATATATATATATTATTTACCAATTTTTTTAGGAAATGTACCAAATAAAATATAAATATATCATATAATATACTAATAAATTATATTTATATATTTATGTATAGTTAAATGAGACTTTGAAGCTTACATGGAATATGTTTTCCTTTTAAAGATTCATTATGAATTTCTTTAGTCATATATACTATAACAGATCCTCGGTACATGAAATATCTTAAACACACTATTTTTTTTTAAGACTAGATATGCATACATAGTTCACTTGATAAACCACTTGGTATATTATTTCTTACTCATAATGCAATTTAGTTGTGATGAAACCTATTTGATGAAAAAATTAATTTAAAATATAACTTTGAATATTATTCTTAAACACATTAATAACAAATTAACAAAGTTGTGAATAAAAGTTAATATTTTTTTTCTAATAGTGTGAGAAAGATATTTGCAAAGAATAAAAAATAAATAAAATATTTAGAGAATTAAAATATGGTAAATATAATTTGACAAATTTGTTCCATGTATTTTAGTATATCTATTTTTATGGGTGAACTTTTTGTTCTAAATTTTGTTATTGAGTGATTGTTTGTTTCAGATTGGATAATATTAAATTACGACTAAATGTTATTTAACATAACATATTTAGTTTTGATATTTAGTTTTGATATTTAACATAACATATTTAGTTTTGATAAAATATTATCAGAAATAAATAGTAATAGATTTTGACTTGAAATAATTTAAGCAACTTTTTATTTAAATAAAAAAATATTAAATTTTGATATAATTAATCTTTTAATAAAAATACTTAAATAAAATTACACCACTTTAAAATTAATTTTATAAAATAAATTGAATTGAAACTAAATTTTGACAACACTTCCGCACTAATATATTGGGAACGTGAATATTTGGAAATTACAAATTTCAAGCCGGTTCCGAAAAGGTTACTACACATGACGTGATTGGTTTTTTGGATAAATGATTTTAGTGTATTTTTCTCATAAATAATCTATTTCCATATGAGAAGAATTAAACATTCCATTTGGTATATCTAGAAATAGTATATATTGAATAAAAAATTCTTTAAAAATTAAAATACTATTTAAAATTAATAAATTTAAGTGAACTATTTGATTACTTTGTTTAAGACAAATAATAATAACGCACTGATAAAACATAAAATAGTTGAGAAACATGCAATACAAAGCACTACAACTCGAGTAACTTCTACGTTTTGACTTTATTTTATAAATTAAGTTGAATGATTTCCCAAATGCAATACTTGATTTGATATTATGTCAGAACAGCATTTGAATAATGATATAAAATATTTGCGGATCAGATGCATTGAATAATTTGTGAAAAAAAAAAACCATTAAAAGGAGATAACTAATAAAACGTGTTAGAACCTTTTCTGACAGTAATGATACAAGGCACGTGCATGAATTGAATTTTTTAATTAATTTGTTCTTAACTTTTTTTTCGTGTTATTTTTAATTTTTTTTATGTATTTCTTTGTTTAATAAGATTTATAAAGATAGTTATTTATGTAACCCTTAATATCGATAGTTATTTATAAAGATAAATATTAACTCAATTTTCTTTAGAAACTATCATCATAAATTATCCAATTGAACATTCTAAAATTAACAAATATATAAATAATAAGAATATAAATGTGCTAGAAATAATTAATTTAAATATATAAAAATAAAATCAAGCTTAGAATTATAAAATTCTAAAAATTTATATTTATCTTATTCACGTCCATTTTGATTTAGGTCATAGGTTTCGAGTTGGATCTAAATAACAAAAAATCTACATAAAAGAAACTTACGAAACCAAAATAATTAAATACTCGTAAAATGTCCTATGAACAATAGTTTGAATTAATAATATTTTGATTTGATGTTTATTAATAACTTAATTGATTAATTGGATTAGATAATTATTAAAATTTATATATAAATTTTTAAATAATTATGATAAGAGAAATTATTTTGATTTTTAAATATGTAAATTAATCTTTATTATTTTAATGTTTTTTTTTTCATTTCTATTTATGTTTTTAATTTTATTAAATTCTTTTTCAATATTTTTTTGGATCAAAAACCTAAATTAATTTATATGGAAGTAATAATAAAAATTGAATACACTATAAATGAGATCCTTATAAATTTATATAAGTTATATTCTGTATTGCAAATTTTATTAAAAAAAATTAGAATATTTGATTTGAAATCAACATTGAAAATTAATGAGTTGACACTCATCTATCTTGACTCGCTTTTATTTTTGTTATTTTTTATTTAATAAAAATATATAATATATTAAAACATACTTAATTAAATAAATATTATTTAAGTCTTTAATTGATTAATTAATGTTCATAATTAAATAAATTAAAAAGATTATTATTTTTACATGTTAAATTATTTCATTATAATAATTAAAACTTAATTTATATCCTAATGATTTAAGTTAAATATTTCTATCATTCAAATAATATAATAGAAAAAAGTTTATCTCTTATTTGATTCGTCAAATTAGTGGGTGATGCAAAATAGATTAAAGTTAGTTAAAAATATCAACACATCTCATTAAATTAATATTGAACTAGCAAATTGACATATTAGATCTAATATGTTTTATCTTAATCATTAACTATCAAGAATTAATGTTAAACTTCATTCATTCTCAATTTCATCTTTAAATCATGTGTGTATTCATTGAAAAAAAATGATGAAAATGAAAGGAAGTGACGATTCTCTTACCTTACCGCTTTTAGCTAATTTTAAATTGGAATATCTTCAAAAAGAAAAAAAAAAAGTTGTGTTGTATCAAGATTTCAAAAAAGAAGAATGAAACATGAGTAGAGAAAAAAAGAAATAAACTAGTTAGTTGATTCTATAAATTTGCACTCTTTGCATTTTTTTTTGCTTTCTATGTTTTTTTTTTACCACTTTGCTTATTTATGTATTTCATATAATATAAGTTATGAAAAATAAATATGACATAAATAAGTTGAAATATATATTTTTATCTCTACTACTCCTACATTACACATAAAATAAATAATATAAATATAAACTTATACTACTTTAATTCCACTTTAAATTAACACTTATATAAACATAACAAAAACCAAATCCTTATAAATTATAATAGCAATATAAGATAAAAGAAATGAAAAAAAAAAAGAAGCAAGTTGAAATTGAAATTAACTACATTACATTTTATTCAATTTATGATCAATATATTAATAAAATACACTTTTTTATTTTTTAAAGTAATAACGGAGATTCAAATACCGCCTCTTTTATAATTTAGAAAAAAAAAATTAATTATATTTTAATAAAATGCATGGTGTATATTCACTGAAAAAAAAAATTAATTATATTTTAATAAAATGCATGGTGTATATTCACTGAAATATACTACAGTGAGCAAAAATCTTGAACTAAAAATATTACTATAATATTCCTTTTTTTTTTTATTAAAATTTGTAAAATCAAAATATAAATTCTTATAAAAGTCTACTTAGTCGTTACTTATGTTATAATGATGTATTCTTTATTTTAATCTATTTTTTGAGCTATTAAGAAAAAATATACTTTAAACTACAATTAGTTTTAAAAAAGTATAAAAATAGTTCCTTATATTACATTAATTGGTTTTTTATTTTATATATTTATGATTTATTAATAAATAACATAATTTTAAAGGAATTGCTCTTATCGTTCCAGATGTAAATAATAGTTATATCTCATCTAGTTTTAAAACATATATTCACCTTCCTTAAATTTTTAATAAAATAATAATGGCATCCTTTATTTTATTTTTTTAATATGAAATCTTCTGGTATATTTTTAATCAAATATAATTCATCTTCCTTATATTTTTAAAAAGTTGACACTTGTAAGGACTTATTTTTATATAACAAATTAAGTGTATGAAATAATTTAAAAGTGAACTTTAAAGCTGTAGTATGCTTAAGTTTTAATTTAATTAATCATGTATTTTAGGTATGGATTAATTTTAAATTTTCATGGAGGTGTTAGTTATATTTAAGTTAAAATGGTGAGAATAATAATTCATGATTGGTGTAGAAAGTATAAATAAGTTTGGGCTTTACTTGTTGGACTTTTTAATACTCAAGAAAATAGGTGAATTTAGAAAGGGGTTACAAAAAGAAAATAGAGAAACCAATACCCGAAGTCAACCTTCTTCTCCATTCATTCTTCTCCTTCGTTCTCTCCATATCCATGAACTCAAATTTTCTTGTGAATTGGTCTACTATCTAACTACAAGACAGTACAAAGAACCAATTGGAAACTTTGCCTTACTAAACATCCTCCTTTATTCAACCTCCTATTCTTCCTTTAAATAGTATATGCCCTAACTTGTAGTACTGTTATAATAAATAATATTTTTAAATATACACTATTAGTTAGTTTGAAGTATGTTATAAAGATAAAAATAAAAATCATCTATAAAAGTTAAACCGTCTAACATACGAAAGTTGCAATAATTGTTTAATCTGTTATACACTAACGTCTAAATCTATTATGAGTTAACATAATCTAATTAGTTGTAAGATGAATTTGATTAACCTGACAAAGGTTTAATTTAACTGGTTTGCTATATATGTTATACATTAAATTTGTATGGTCTATTGGATTTGTTTGTTCTAAATTTATATAGAATCTCGAATAAGTTTCAGTCATAAAAAATTAAGTTATTCAGCCCAAGTCTTTTAGAGTTAAACGTTGGAACTATACTAGACGATGTCAAAATTAGTTTAGGTGAAGATTGACAACAATTTAGGTGAAGAATCATTACACTATTTATGTGTCTACCGATAAAACAATTAAAGATAATTAGACGATTCAAATAGAGACAACAAAAATGACTTAACATTTAGAATATATGGATTTGACTGAATTTATGAGACATAATCTTCCTAAATTTAATGGAAGTTCAAATCAAGATGTAGTATATTAATGGTTCAAAGTTGTGGGTAAGATTTTAAGGAACACTACACGTCCTAAGAAAGAGTAAGATGTCATTTGCTACATACCTCTTATAAGAAACTTTAAGAAGAGATTTTTAATGAAATGTTATTCTAATAGTAATTAATAATTTAAATAATTAGAATTCATGAAGTTAAACTAAGGTTAGTTCATATATATTTAAGTTTGAACATTTGATTAATTTTAACTTGAATATTGATGTGTATGTTAACTTAGAAAAAGAAAATAATACTATATATATTATTACATGTCGACTTTGTATCAACTTAAGATTAATAATACTTAGGATAAACTATGATCTATTATATTTTTTTTAAACTATTGAAATCACTTTCTAACTAAAATCATTCCACTACTTAAATCATCCGGTTGTATTTATCATTCTAAAAGTAGAAAATATAAATAAATGATATATTCAAGAATAAATAAAAAATAACTAAATAATTAACTTTTGTTATGTAACCTTTTATTCTTCCTTAAACTCAACTCAAATTCCTTTAATTTTTGTATTATATAATAGAAAAAAATTGCTTTCCAATATATTCTTGTGTGGTCTAACAAAAAATATAAACTTAAAAGACTTCGTGACTTACACATCATTTACTTAATGTGAGCTCTCATGAAATGCTTTACGTATATATTATGAGCTACTTTTTAATAAAAAAAATTAAGATATAAGCAATGCAAACAATTGTATTGGTATATTATCTTTTGTCCAATAACTATTTCTATTGCTATATTATCTTTAGTCTAATAACTATTCACCTCAAGTAAATGTCCAAAACAAATACACAAATATTTCACAATTTGTACACCAACATTTTAAATGATTGAATCCCAAAATTAATTCAGTAAATCTTTCAAATACCTCGTCAAGTTCAATGATCATTTTCACATGGCTCGGATTAAAAGTCAACTACTAGAAGTTTTTTCACGCAAATTATTATTATAAAAATATTACGGTTAAAACAAATGTAAAAGATCTTATACAAATGTTCAAGTATTAAAGATCCATTAAATGTTTATTCAAATTTTTAGTATCTTTTAAATATACTTTAACTTTGATTTTTATAATACTACTTTGAGTTAGGGAACTAATAACTATAAATTAATACTTGAAGTTGATGACGTGTTTGAAACACATGTCAACTTAATAATGGGATTCAGTAAATTAAAATGAAAGAGGAGAAATTGTGGGATAATATTGTATTGGCATGTCCACGTAATTAATGTATACAGTAATCGGATAAAAATATATAAAACAAAAATGGGCTGCAATGTTTAGAATATTTAAGTTATTTAGGAGAAAGATAAGCAATATGCCAAACATGATTGTTTCATGGAAACTTATCGGTAGTTTGAACTATATATCATTTGTGTCAACCCTGTTTTCTAAGTTTATTTTTCATTGGACCACACAATCATTGCGATTTGTTGTTGTTGTAATACATAAACCTAATAAAACTAGAATAATTATCATTTTATGTTTTAAAAAATATTTCTAAAGATTTAAATTGAGTTTACTAATCAACAAAGGCTAAAGTACTATAAAGGTTAATTATTTTGTTTTTTTTTGGTTTAATATTATAATAACCTCTTAACTAATAAGCTAATCAGTTATAAGTCTTCAGTAAAATTAATTGATAAATTAGCTAATAAATAAAAAATGACATAAAAAGTATAGTTATATTAGTTTTATTATATGAATAAAATTTCCATTTTCTGAAAATAAATATATTACAATACAATATAAATTTTATATTTTAATAAATAACTAACTTTTATTAAATTTTTCAGTGCTTTCATTAATTTTTTAAATTTTTATATGTTTTTAATTAGATAAGTTATTTTATTTAAACTAATTGATTTAACAAGTATTAATTAAATTTAACTTTTACTTATTTGGAGAAATCTAAATATTTTATGTCTTAATTTAAGCTACTGTTACAATCACTTTCTTGTTTTACAAATTTTTATTATGCCTAAAGTTCATATATCATTAATGTAATGAAATATTAATTATTTCAATATATAATGTTACATCTCTTCCAATTTAAACTACATATTAATGTAATGAAACTAGTTAGTTCAATATGTAATATTATATCTTTTTTTTTTAGTTTGAACTACATACAAATTAAAAAGTAATCCAATAAATACTAAAATTGTACAATAACTAATTATTTATTAAAATCTAAAAAATAATAAGAAAATAAATTAAAATACGAAAAGTAGTAATGAGAAAAATTTAAGTAAGTAAAAAACTTTTAAAATACACTCGCCTGTCGAATATCTTTGTACTAATCGAATTAACTTTTAAATTAGTTAAATAAGTTGATAACTAAATTAAGTAACGTAGGAGAAAGAAAGATTGCAAAATGAGTGTGTGTGGAAGTAGTCAAAGTTGAAGCAGTGAATGCAATAAGCGTATGGAAAAATAGGTAAAAGATGAAACAGACTCCTCTGCCACGCATTGGTCACTTGGAACACAAATTCAAAATGTGTATTAATCAAGCGCGGAGTTGGGTGAAGTTCTCCACTTCATTCTGCTGTTCTGCTCAGACATTAATAAAAGTAGAAAAATGCAAGCATGTGATGTGATCTGTGATACAAACCAAAGCAATGTCCACTGGGTGCTTTTGTCTTCCCTCTACAATACACTGCACAATCTACAATTGGGCCTTAATTAATTAAACATCACTTTATTGCTGTGATCATTCACCAAAACCATGTCATGTGCCTAGTCATTTTCTAATGCTAACTGTATCAAATCCATATTCATATATTGCTTTCTGCTAAGTCCTTTTCCTTCCTTTTTCTCCTCTTCCTCTACAACCAAGACAATATGCTAATTCTTTTCCGTTTCAACATATAAACAGGAATCTGGAAAGTATACTACAGTAGTATAATTCACCAAACTCAAATATTTTTCTTTCTTCTCTTTAATTACTGAAATATTACTTCTTTTTCAGGTTGGTGTTGAATATTAATTAAAGTTATTATCGGACTTTTTGCTATGAAGGAAAAGTTATTTTCATCGGTACCAATTGTATTATTGAGAAACTGAGAGTTGTGAAAACTTCTAAGAATGAGAATTTATTTTTTGTTAATCTATGCGAATGCGTTAATAAATTAAAAAATGACACTATTTTGTATTTTTACAAGGGAATTTATGATAAATACGAAAAAAAAATAAAGAGTGTGATAGAAAATGTTACGTTTTGGTATTGTTTATAATTATTAGTTGATAAACAAAGAAAGTAAGTAAAACTTCGTTTACATTTTGCTTACATCTATACTGTAAAATATAAAAATATAAATTAAAAATATTTTTTTAATTGATAACAAAAATATAAACTACAACTATTTTTATTTAAATAATTATTTACTCTTATCCATTATAATTTCAAAGTAAATTGAAGTTAAGAAAGTTTAACTCACTTAGTTCAACAAGATAATTGTTAAAAATTATTTATCATGTGTTTAATCCTTGTTGATAAAATTATAGAAGACTTTTAACCATTTTTTTTAAATAATTAAGAAACATAAAAATCTTATTTTGTTTGAATCACTGGCTAAGTAAGTAGAAAAAAACGATTTATCTTGATATAATATACTGAAGCTGGTTTTGAAATAAACAAGAGACATGATTGTATAAAGAAAGCGAGAACAGTTATGAAATTTATTTTGTTTTGAAGAATCGGGTTTGAATTTGCAATATAAAAATAGAACACTTTGAAGTATACCATAAAATGTACTTGAAACTTATACATCCAATGTTCATAAGTATAGACCTAAAATGTACTAGAAGAATAAGGGATTCCATATTAATGAAATAAAAAAAGAAGTTTAAAATTAAGGATGAAAATGGTCATTGAACATGAAGTTGTCTATATCTATTTTTATTTTTAAATAAAATTTTATATTTATCTATATATTTATATTTGATAAATATGAAATATCAAGTTCATCTTCGTCTTTCTTGAATAATAAATATAAATGTATACGAAATTAGATCGGTTTTCGTAATATCTTAAATATTAATTTATAAAAAATACAAAAAGATATTAATATTTTTATAAATTCTGACTATTTTATTTTCTTTAATACCGAATATAAAAAATAATTACATAATTATTAAAATAAAACACTAAATAACAATTGTACAAGTATTGGGTAATTATAAAAAGGAATAAATAACTATAATATATATTATTTCTTGTAAATGAAAAGTACTTTGAAAATACGAAAAAATTTGGTAGACAATCATTAAGAAATAATAAAAAAAATTATGTACAAGATAAATATTCTTCAAATGAAATAAAATTAAAAACAAAATAGAACAAAGAAGATAATACGTGAGAGATAAAATAGATTGTGTAGTGAATAAAGAATTTTTCAAGTAAAACGAAACAAATAAAAAAATAATAAAAATATTTTTTTTTAAATTACTTGATACACATTCTTGCCAATCAATGCAAATATTTTTTTTTTCAAAAACAAAACGAGTTAAAATAATATTAGCAAAGTATAAATTTATTTATCATCCTTGCTTAAAATATACTTTCAAAATAATACATTAGGTGGCTGACTTTACACTTTAAAATGCAACAAGATTGAAGAATATACTATACATGTGCTAAAGGAATTTTAGTTGAAACTATTTTGAAAAATAAATTTAATCAAAAAAATTATGTGGGATCAAATTAGTGTTAGTTAATTATAATTTTGGTCTTTATATTTTATAAAATTCACAATTTTGATCTTCAATTTTAAATTTTACAATTTTAAACCATTCATTTTTAATTATTCATAGTTTTGGTTCCTAATTTTGTAAGGAATTATTTTTTATGTGATAATGCATTTTTATGAAATAATTTGTAAAAATAATAATTAAATTTTATTATATGTTTAGAATATAATGTAATTTAGCTATTAGTCAAAGAATTTTTTGAAGTAATATGGAAAGTGTAAATGTTAAATAGAATTGGGCTTTTAATTGCATTGGACTTTGTGGTTGTGCTAAGGAAAAAACTTCCTGCACCCGTCAATTTTTACCTGCACCATCACCGATACGAAATGACTAAACTATCCTCAGTGTTTATAATTGAATGTAAATATTTTCTGGAATATAATTTATGATTAAAGTTTAGGATTCATTTAAAAGATATTTTTCAGAATGTTCCAAATAATATTTTTTAAAACGTAAATTTTACATCCCAGAACATATGTATTTCAAAATTGATTTTTTGAAAAATATATTTTAAAATATAAATTTAGCGTTCTAAAAAATATTTCCGAAAAACACATTTTTAGGAATTTAAAATGAAACAACAATAATATTTTTTAAAATTGATGGAAACCAGGTTAAAAATGATTGAGCACAAGAAATTTTTGCCCATATTTTGAAACATGACTTATTTTTCCTACACCTCTATACTTTACAAAATGTGCAAACTAACCTTTGTAAAAAGATTGAAAAGGGCTGGATGAAAATGAAAGAAAAGGACTCGTGAGTCTATTTTGTATTTTGCATTGCACCTCCATCTCTCATAGATTCAATTCGGAAAGAAAAAAAAGAAAGCAACCATACATTTTGGATTAGGCCAATCCAAAAGTTAAAAATGAAAAATAATATCATTCTGAATTTGACAAGTCCGGAAGTTAGTTAGGAAATAGGATGAAGGAATTTCGGATTAGGCCAACCTAAAAACTAAAGAAAAAAAATATCATTTTAAATTGGACCAATACAAAAGTCAGGAAGTAAGGTAGAAGGATTCTGAATTAGAGCAATTCAAAAATCAAAAACAAAATAATACCATTGACCTGTACAAAAGTAAAGGAGTGAGAATGGAGGACATAGGCTTAAAAATTTCTCCTAAAGGCATTTTCATCTTTTTAAGTTTGCTATGGAGGTCTAGGATGATATTACGGAGGTGCAGGAAGAATGGGTTTTGAAACATACCATTGAATTAAATTTAGAAAATTTTGAGGCCCAAATAGAAAAAGCTAAGAAAACTCCTTCCATTTTTGCATGCATATCCTTTTGTTTCTTCTATTCCAACTCTTTTTTCTCTTTTCCTAAACACAACATCAGAGCTTCCTTCTCTTCCTTGTAATTTTCAATCTACAGACTACTTAGGAAGAAGTTTAGAGCATTAAAGTGAGAATGTCATCTTAAGTAAGTTTCCTTCTTCTAAATACAAAAAATTTCAATCTAAAGACTTGTTAGGAAGAAGTTTAGAACATCAAAGTGAGAGTGTTATCCTAGGTAAGTTTTTTGTGATTCACTTCCTCAATTTTATTACTTTCTTCATTTTGAGCTCATGCATAACTTAGGAATTCAAAGGTAGTGGAGAGATTTGAGTGTTGTGTTTTGAGCTTGATCACGAGTGTTTAATAAATATATTAACTCTTTGAAGTGATCTGGAGGTTCTCTCAAAAACCTAAATACCCCAAAGTTCAAGAAAGTTCAAGTTAAGGGAATGTAAATCTGTTATAAATTTCGAGTTAAGTTAATCGAACACTTGAATTATAATAAAATTATATTGGTAATTTTATACGGGAAGATATTTGAGAAATTAATTGGTTGAATATAAGAGTTTATGCTTTGATATATGAATTATGGTACAATTTTTATTTTAGTAGGCCTTAATTTTATTAGCATTTGAATTGGATGGTTTTATGAAATATAATTAGTGTGAAAGAGTAAAATTGTGGTTGAATGTGTGGTATTGGGTTAATGTCTTTAATCTATTAGAGAGAATGATATTTGATTAGTGTAAGATTCATTTGTTCAAAGATTAATAAAAGTGTATTATTAAGTATTGGTATTCAAGAAAACTTTTACTTAGATGTTGTTTTGAATCAAGATTTTTCTTTAGTCAAATTAGACATGTTGTAATTGCTTTAAGTTAAGATTTTTTTTTTATTTTTTTTTCTGGTTTTGCTTCTTTCTATTGAGTAAAGTGGATCTCCTCGAAGCAAAATAAAGATGGAGAGCAAGACACCTAGTACTAAATTCAAGAAATTGGGTTTTGCTCTAGTGAAGATTATCACACTCGAAAGATCACTTGAAATTAAATTATTGTTGAGAGTAATTTTTTTTATTGAAAATGATTGCTTAAGCAATGAAATTTTGCGCAAACTTATTCTACTGTTTTAAAAACACAATTTATTTGTTTGGATTTTTTTTATCTTAAGTATTTCAAATGTTATATCTTGGTATTAGAATGTTGTATTTTATGAAAATCTGTATAATTATGTATGATCACAAATGTTTGAATAGTGAACGTAATCATATTAAATGTATATTTATGTGAAAAATAGTTATTTAAGAGATCATTTAACCTCATATGAGTATAGTATTGAGTTATAAAATATTTAGAATGAGATATTGAGATAGTGAAAGGCAATGAAGATTTCTATAAACCTATTAAACAAAACTATGGATAATCAAATAAATATAAATATATATATATATATATATATATATATATATATATATATATATATATATATATATATATATATATCCATGAACTCAAATTATATATGATTAAAAAATAAGATACTAAAATCGAAATAAAAATAAAAATTATAGATTTTAGAAACTATTAAGATAAAAATTATAATCAAACCATTAGTGTTTAAATGATAACTAACTCTCGTTGGTCTCGTTAAATAAAGATTTTTTATTTTTATTTTCACCTTGAGTCTCTTAAAAGGTCAAAAAAGAAAAAACAAGTACAGGGAAATTTAATCATTTCTTAGTATATTGACTTCTTTAAAAAAATATTAACTTCACTAAACTAGAATTAATTTAAATTTAAAATAATTTTTAGATTGTAGATAAAAATATGAATTTAAAATATTTGTTAATAAATGTAAATATGACGAATTTTTGTTTTAGTACGTTTTTTTTAAATTTTAAAATAGTATAACTCCTCATTTATTAATAATGTATCATCCATCTAAATCTGTAGCATATCATATCCTATTTCATGCATGTAACGGTTATATAATATATCTATCTATATGCATGTTATAATGTTTTTTTTTATAAATAAAGAAACCGCTGCAACATATTGCAATTAAATATAAGGTGCACAGATAGTAATACTCAATCCAAACTAGCTCTCAGCCACACTATATTCCTCTTGATCGTGAGGAGTTGTGTTAAATTTTAGGAGCACAGAATGTTTGCATCTCATCACATACCCTTATACAAAGTGAATTTGAAGAAATTTATAATATTTGTTTTAAATTTAAAAATTATATTAATGATCATTTTTATTCTCATTCACTCACATGAAATTTTTTAATAAGAAAATTTAACATTTTGATTATTTTTTAATTTCAAAATCATAAATAAAAATAAAAAGATTAAAATTAAAATTTTTTTATTTTCATATTAAAGACACGAGTTAAACTCGCAAAGATACTAAAGAAATTATCTAGAATATTTTTTTTTTCATCTTATCTTATTAACGTGAATTTTAAATTCATTACTTATTACTTTGATAATTTCACCACAAAATCAATCTTATATTTTCTATCACTTCAAGTTATTAATAAATTAAATAGATTAATCTATTTAGAAGCAAATATTTTGTAATGAGAAAAAGTTAAGCAATCAAACACGCAAATTAAAATTCAAATATTAATTAAATAGACTAATAACCACGACTAGTCACGCACTCCATGATAACATGATAATCATTCAACATGCAACATTGTTCAAAAATAAATAAGAGAAAAAGACTAATTACGCTGGTGAGAAGAACAAGCTGAAGGAGATGATATTTTCTGTAGAGAAAATACAAAGACTGATCAGAATACACCATCAAAACAAACTTAACAATAAGTACTATAAATTCTAAACCCGAACCTTTATTGTTTTCATGCATCAATCGATTAAACAACAAAAACATGCATAAAATATTCTTTGGATTGATTTTGATTATGTACTTAACAACAAAAATATAAAATATAATTTTTTAAGCATCGGGTCTGGTGAGGCATAAATATATTTTTGATTAAGCAAACCAACTTATAGTTTTGCCTCATTGAATAGACACAGAAGCTTTTGCTTATATGCTTTGACTGATAAGATTTTACTTGATTAGACACCAGTATATTCACTTCATTTGATAAGCTTTTACTTAAATAGATAAAATTGATATGTATATAAATGTTTATTCTATATGTATAATGAATTTGTCTCTTAATTTCTCTCAAATCTCATTGAAATGTCATGTCATCCTAAAGTGCAAGCTATGTCACACTTATGCTTATGTACTAGAGAAGTTGTGTGAATAAATCATATATATTTAATGTCACATAGAGAACATTTAATACATTTATATTCTTTCATGGTTAGATGCAACACAAAAAAGATGAAAAGGTGTATAAGCTCACAATGACAATAAAATAATTTGTAAATAGAATATGTTTGTAAAGAATAAAGGTTGACAAAACTTTTATAATAAGAATGAAAACAAACTTTTATAATATTAAATAATACTTAGTCACTTGTTTATGAGTAAAAATATTATTTGTGTTCTTAGCAACCTAAAAAAAATGTTTATCATACTATATCCATCTTAGTAAGTGAAAATGAAGATCATTTAGATGATAATATTTGTTTATCAAAGTGTTTTATTTAGAGTGGTTAGGTCTAAAGAATATTCATGCTTAACCAGAAGTGATTATGTTCAAAAAAAGTTTGTTGTCGCTAAGAGTAACTGTGACCACAGAATACTTGTTATTTAGCCAGATGAATAATACTTATTTTGTAACTTGCAATATTAGTTTACGTCAGCGAAACCTTGACCGTGTTAATCAAAAACTGGACACAACCTAATTTTGTTAAGCAAACTAGTGTAAAAATAACTTTCATAAATATCTCTAATCTCATATCTTTTACACTGAGTGTTATTTATATGCATTTAATAAAATAAGAAGAGATTTGCAAAAACAAATTTAAAAGTGTTTTTAACAGTGTGCTTGTCTTGTTGAAATTGTATTTTGTCCAACACATCTTTTAAGAAAAATAGTTTGATAATGTATTTATCGAGCTTAAACTTAATCTATTTAAGTCTTTTAGACCTTGTTTTGGAAAAACTTCTTAAGTACACAATTCAACTATCTTTTTAATATATTTGATTTGTTTTCACAATTTAGATATTTGACACATTTATCTATTTACATTGGTATTACATTTTATTTCATACAAAAGACAAGAAAAAAGAGAGAACAAATATAATGTAAATAGATTATATAATAAAAAAAATTAATATATATAATTATTTTTGTAGTAATTAGTAAAGAAATGAAATTTACCTGGATTAATATAAGTATACAAAATCATTTCATCTTGCTTAAATTTACTCACGTAAATCTTCAATATCAAACTTCCAACTATAGATTACTCTATAATTTTTTTTTAGTATTATTGTTATCATTATTTTTTAATTTTGTTTTATAATTATTTTCTTTTTGAGTGTGTTAACAGTCACTGTTATAATACATTTGTGATTATCATAAAATGTAGAATTAAGAATCATTATCTTTTTAAATATATAGATATGAATATTTATTTATCAACTAAATTTATATTTTAAATTAATGTAAAAAAGACATTATAAATAAAAATATAATATTAAAGAAATAATTAAAGATGAGATTTGGGATTTTACAAAATAATGATAATTATGAATATATAATAATTAAATAAGATACAGTTAAAGACAGCTCAGTGAATAATGAATAGTTGTAAATAAATGAGAGATGTCTCATTTTCTTTACCTGAATATTCAAAGAATAAAAAAATTGATATAATGTGATTCAAAATTTTATCACCCTTATAATTTCTTTTTTCTCTTAGATCTTTTGCTTGACTTACACTTCCGTTGGATAGAGAACATGAGTACATATTTATAGTAAAATTTATCAAGATTACTTTAGGTATAACTTAACTTGTTTTGTAATTAAATTTTAAATTTTATTTAGTTATAAATTAGTATAGGGAAAAATAAGCTTCACTAAGTGGGGAGAATTATTATTATTTTCTTATATCAATTAATATTTCTTTATTTATATGATATATTTGGAATTCCAAAATAATTAAATATTTATATTACGAGATAAAAACATTGAATCGGAAAATATTATTTATAAATTTAAAATGTTACAAATATTATTTATTGAAACATAATAATTGTGAATATGTATTTAAAAATAGAATAAATGTAGTTGTTATTTTATCAATAACATAAAAAATACGTGTCTATTTTTAAAATTAAACAAAATACGAATGTGGATTTTTAAAAAATTAAACATATTAATTAGTATCTCAATATTATTCTTCCGAACTTATTAGCTAACTATGATAGTTGATAAAATCATAGAACGAGTATCAGTGTAATCGAGCTTGTATTAAGTTCCTTTATTGAAAGAACCATTCCTTTTAAAATATCACTTTTTTTACTCATTTATTGCAGATTTCCAAAATAGTAAAAATTAGAAAATCTGTATAGTAGAAACTTATTTAAAAATTATTCTCCTACTTTTTTTTTTCTTGAAGAGTAAATTTTTAATTATAAATAACATGAACTAATCTCTATTTTTTAAAAATCTTATAAATTAGTCATTACATTATTTTATCAAGTAATTGATCTATAAAATCAAGCAGACAATGTAACATAAGACAAGATGTAAAAGATCTGAAAGTTGGATATAATGCCTATAAAAGGTATCTATTTATCTACTGTACTTTGAAATCAGATGCATATATAAAAGAATATTTTTACAATGTGCATATAACCAAAAAACATAAAAAATATATAAATGAAAATGAAAATGAAAAGAAGAAATTAAACTTCAACATCTTGGCGGCCTTGCGAGACTGGAACCTAATTGTCTTCTTATCCTCTGCAGCAGTAACAAGCATACAAGATGAGCTGAACCAGTCCAGAGACTGCTCCAATACTGTTACTGATCTGCAAGAGTGAATACACAAAGGTAAAGATGCGGTAACAAAAGATGATTTCATCCAAGAAAAGTTAAGTGAAGAAGTAATTACCAGAACATAGAGATCGAAGGGGTGGAGCACACACCATTAAGGAAGTTGGTCAGAGAGAGCCAGAATATATATATATATATATATTTATTTATTATAATTAACTATGTCTAAACATATCAAGAAAACACATAAATAATATTTTTCACTTTTGAGATAAAATGTCATCTAGACAGTTCCTCCAAATAATACTTATCTCAATAAAAATTAAGAAACTATGACAAGATATTTATTATATCCCATATGCAGATATAAGACAATCTAACGATGTTATATGGTTTAGAAATCAAGATAAGAAAAACTAAAATCAAAACTTTATAATAACTTAAAACACATTAAAACTGTAAACACATATTTCAATAATTTAAATATCTTGAAAGAAAAACAAATACGTGTTTTAAAGAACATATTGACATTTTAAAGATTAAATTCACCTTATATGATTTAAAATAGAAACACCCAACTTAAATCTATTAAAAAATATATAAATCTAGCATTCGCATGCATTGGCCAAAGGTATTAGGTGTAGTATTCCTTGTGTTAAAGAAAAATTAATATAGTAAAAATAAATTTTCTTAATTTTTTCGATGAGTATAGTTTTTTTGTAATTATTTTCTTTTTATTCTTTTCTTTCCATTTAACAAGTGGAGAGAATTTTTTTCCATTACTCTTGTAGATCTAAACTATTCTGTTTTTTAATTTCTATCTCGTGTAGACTATTATTTCTTTCACATTTCACTCTTCATAGCCAAAGAAAAAGTAAAGCAATTGTTTTCAGAAATGTGATCATGCCCGAAACAAATTTCTTGTGTAGTGTGCCTTAAGTTTGTTGGCTATTGAGCCTGAATTGGGTCAGCTTTCCAAAAAAGTCTAAATTCAAAATTTGATTGCCACCGAAGGTGAAGTTTTTGTGCCATATCAAACACCAGTGATTAGGTTGGTGGTAAGGAGGTTAAACAATTTCCATTAAATTATAGGTCCAAACCTCAGTTTTTAACTTTGCATCACGCACTTGTATTCACATTACAAGAAGAAATGACCAAAAATTTTCAATAATTCTTTTCTTTATCCTACTGAATCTGCATCTCATATGTAGTTTCAATCAGTGATTCACTCCTAATCTATAAAAGTTTGTTTACAAAATATTAATAATATAATTACACAAACTTTTTAACCAGTTAAAGTTATTTGTTTGTGCTGGTATTTTTTTGGAAAAATTTGCTCATATTGATCAAATACGACGTTCCCTTCTTTCTAAATCTACTCAAAATTTATTTTTAACGCCGATTTGATGTTTTGAATAGCTTAGGTTGGTATTAAGAAATGAAATTTAAATCTAACTCAACCTTATAAGATCGATTTGGAAAATGAGATTTGCACCTATATTATAAACTATTTAAATGTCTCATTTTTAGTCGATGTGGGATCTCTAACACACCCTCTCACGCCGAGACTTCTTAACTCGAGCGTGGGATGGGATTATGTTGTTTAAGGGTGGTCCGATAGCAGCCCAATAGCGGGTGGCCCAACAACCGTGCTAGAATAGACTCTGATATCATATCAGAAAGTGAAATTTAAGCCTAACTCAACCTTACAACCAGCTTGGAAAGTGAGGTTTGCACCCATATTATAAACTATTGAAATGCCTCATCTCAAGTGGATGCGACATTTCAATAGTTTATAATAAAGTAATGTTATTTTGATACTGTTGGATTTTAACCCCATTTGACAATCGAGGTATTTTTGTAAAAGCATCTTACGTGGCAGGATCATTTTTGGTAGCAGTGTGTTGTAAGGGCAAATTTGGTTTTTGCCTCTGAAACCTAAAAATGCAAGTTTGGCGCTCGTTCATTACATTCTCTTCCATTCTCTGCATTCCTCTCACTCTCTCTGCCTCTGCTCCCGTCTCCACTCTCGTTTTCAATCTCTTTTCGTCTCCCTACTTCCGTCTCCGTACTTTTGTTTTGTCTACTCTCATCTTCTCTATGGGTGTTTTTCTTTTGTTTTCCATCAAAATTTGTTAAAGGTAAATCTTTTATAAGGTTTTCATGGAAAAAAAACTGTTTTTCATCGTTTAAATGTTCGTCTTGTATGATTTCCGTATGGGGTTTAGGTTTGTGGAGTAAATGTTGCTCTTTTAAGGGGTTTTTAATGAAAAGGGAAGATCTTTATTTGGTTTCACGGTTTAGGGTTTTGAGAAAGACCTTTATTTGTATGATTTTTGTTAAGGGTTTAAGGTTTTGAGAAAGACGGGATGTGTTGTGTGTTGGGGGAAAAATGATAATAAGTATTGGCCTGAGGATTGATTGGGTTTGGAAACACATGAAGGCATCAACCCAATGGTTATCCATGGCTTAACGAGGGGACACCTCAGTTGTAGTTTTGGGGACTGATATCAAACCTCTTTGTAAGGACCATTTCTTTCAAGAAACTTGTCATGAGGATTAATCACGCTTTAATTGACCACATGATATTCATTTTAATGACCTCTGTGCCTTAAAAGTGGTTTTTTGGCTTCCATCAACCTAATGGTTACCCATGGCTTAGCGAGGGGACACCTCAGTTGTAGTTTTGGCGACTGATATCAAACCTCTTCATAAGGATCATTTCTTTCAAAGGATGTTGTCACGAGGATTAATCACTCTTTCATTGACCACATCATGTTCATTTTAATGACCTCTCTGCCTTAATATTGGTTTTTTGGCTTCCATCAACCCAATGGTTACCCATGGTTAACGAGGGGACACCTCAATTGTAGTTTTGGCGACTGATATCAAACCTCTTCATAAAGACCATTTCTTTCAAATTAAGTTGTCACGAGGATTAATCACGCTTTTATTGACTATATGATGTTCATTTTAATGACCTCTCTGCCATAATACTGATTTTTCACATTACATCGCCGCAGTGGTTACCCATGACTTAACGAGAGGATTCCTCAATTGTAGTTTTGGCAACTGCACTCAAAATAATCCTATTACAATATTTACAGTACTTGATATTAACAACAATAATTGTAACAATATTTACAGTACTTCATATTAACAACAATAATTGTAACAATATTTATAGTACTACATATTAACAACAAATGCTAAAATAATACAGTTTTGTACAAGTAATTACAATAATCATGTACTACTATGGTAAGTAATAATAGCAAGTTCTGAACTTAAACTAATCAAATTGGCAGTAGATAGCACAATTTGGCATTTGCAATTATCCTCATGGACAACTCATTATACACAAGTTGTTGTCGAAAACTATAAAGATCAGACTGCAAATAAACCATGATCAACCAAATTAAAATGTGACCAACTCGACTAAAAATACAAATAATCATAAAAGTATAACTAAACTATTACAAACCATGGAGTATACAAACATATTTTTCCACCAACAGCAACACTATTAAACGATCATTAAAAACATCTTTTTCCTTTCCAACCATCAATGTTCAAACACCAAAGCAAAACATTCAAGTTCAGTCAGATGACCATTTCCACAAATTAACATGTGTGCATTAATAATGGTTCTAACTATGTATTAATCAGCGGTTATCCCTTCTTTAACGAGGGGACACCTTAGTGCATGTTTTGGCGATTCAACATACATGTGTTCATCACTTGCCAAAACAAACAGATTCAAACATTAAAAACTTATAACCCTTACAAAAAAACATTCTTTTTCCACCAACAACCAAGAAGAATACTGTAAATCACATAAAAGATCAAACTTTACTTCAACTGTAACACCCCGACTATTATTTAGACTATTATTTAATTATTTAAAATTTTTAGTAATTTTTTTAAATAAATTTTTCATAGAGAAGATATAACTCATGATATCATTTCGCAAATATAAATGCATACATCTTTTATAAATATTCGTATTACAAATAAGTTCACCACAATAGAATTCTACATCATAATATAAAACTATCTATTTTATATATTCTAATACATTAGAACTAGGTCCTTCATAAGTGGATCATTCAGAAAATCTTCCAATATTCTTTCTTGACAACTCGTACAACAGACACATATGAAAGTGAAACATGAAAGGAGTGAGGTCCTTATAAGCCTTAAATATTAATCTTAATAAACTTAACAAACAATGAGGGTCTATAATTACAATCACAAACAATGATGCATATAACTTGACTCAAAACCAAAATAATTACTTTCACTTACCAAACAAATGGATCCATATACCACCACTTTTGATGACCCACCTGGACATCAATTTTGGAAAGTGATTAGATATTTGAGTATATCTCATCAGAACATTAGTACAATTATAATCATTTTCTCGAGAATTATGGCCATCTGTCAATAAAAGGGATATATATACTCACTACCTAACCTTGGCGATGCTGAACAGGTATCAGACAGTATCAAGTTTGACCTGTGAACTATCCTAGTACAGGCCACTACCCTGACTATCCAGATATTCACCTACTTAAATACTTCCTTAGACCCCACCCGGTCCTTGCCTTTCATCCCACAGTCGTACCAAACTGTGACTTCCCAAAAACAAACACTCATATATAATCTTGGTTTCAACTCTAGAACATAAGACTCTTTCACCACCAACAGATTCATGACCTTTCCATCAATCACATAACACAATGACCATCAATTTATATCATATGTATCTCAATCCACAAATTATACACAACAATAAAACAAATACAACCAGTAAAACATACAAGTAACTTCCTGTATATATACTTTTACTTCATACATATTTATATAAAAATGATATTTAAATTATTACAAAATACAATAAAATAAGGATTAAAACAAAAACTTTAAATAAATATAAATCTCATAAAATTGGAGATAATTTAAATAAAATAAATAAGACCAGTGCGTAACTGGAGATAAAATAAATGAATAAATAAAATACGATTAGTTGAAACTAAAGATAAAAATAAATGAAATAAATTAAATAAACATGACTAGTACAAAACTGGAGATAAAATAAAAAAATAATCAGGACCAATGCCAAACTTGAAATAAAATAAATGAAATAAATAAAATAAATAGAATCAGTGCATAATTGAAGATAAAATAAATAAAATAAACAGAACTAGTGCATAATTGGAGATAAAACAAATAAAATAAATAGAACCAGTGTTTAATTGGAGATAAAATAAATAAAATAATTACGACTAGTGCATAATTGAAGATAAAATAAATAAAAGAAATAAGACTATCAACACCCAATTTCGTCCAGATAAATAAATTTTATTTGAAAGAAAAATATATAAAAAAAGTTTTTAATAATTTTAGAAAAAAAAAATTGAAAAGATTCATAATAAATTTTGATGTTGTTATTATTTTCTCTTATTTTCAAGAAAAAATGAAAATATGATTTTTTTTTTGTTTCTTATCTTTTTCATTTTTGTTCTTTCGCTTTAATATATATATATATATATATATATAAATACACTTAAGTTTTTATCATCTTTCCTTTTTTTAGAAAATATGTGTATATATTTAATGTGTTTATTTTCTTTATATTCTCATTTTAGTTTTAAAAGTTC
>Ga0209700_100622_pt1 | contig 68785 bp, 36 predicted proteins | sample SiratroredBW_FD_187528 | JGI IMG/M metagenome (GOLD analysis project Ga0209700, IMG submission 187528) | Root nodule microbial communities of legume samples collected from California, USA - Siratro red BW (SPAdes) (version 2) | ecosystem: Host-associated > Plants > Roots > Nodule | place: USA... | reverse complement strand
TCATGTCCTTTTTTTTTTTTTTTTTCTCTTTAGTTTTTATTTGGAAAAAAAGTGAATCCTATTAGATTTTAAGGTGCGTGTATTTGGTTTTGATTAATTTGTATCAAGTTCCTATAAGAGCTTTTGAACAAATAAAATAAGGGGAAAGTGTGTTTGTTTCTAGGCTCTATATTTTCGGTCAAAAGTGGTCAAAGTTCCTATATTTCTACAATGAGGGATTTGTTCTTCAAACTTAAAGAAACATCTGGATTTAGTCTCTCATTTCTAGAGAATTCGTCATTTTTTTTGTTAAAGTTATGAAGGATTATGTTCACACATGTTTATTGGAGTTTGAGGACCAAATTCATAATATGAAGGTACTAGGACCTTGGCCACGTTTAATCGAAAATACAGGGACTAAAAAACATTTTTTTATGATTTCTTCCAAAAAGCACTTCTCAATCTAGCATAACGAATTCATGAGTTGTGTAATATACTTGTCCACTTTGTTATCAATGGTTATTTTTTGTGTTAATTTCATGTTTTGTGATGTTATTACTGGATATTGTAAAAGCGTTAGTGTTATGATGTTGCTGAATGCTAAGGTTTTTGGTTTTTGCTTAATTTTTCTGCAGCTACAGAGCTTGTTACTAGGTCTATAAAGGTGATGATGGAATCAGGTTGTGAAGAGGTATGTGTGTGTATTTATGTTACCGTATGTTGTTGTGTTGCGGTGTTCTGTAGTTTAGCCAGTGGAAAGGAGTCAAGGCTGAGAGAAATAAAACTTTGTAGTTTCCCTGTTGGTTGATATGACAAACTGAAAACGTAAATTTCATTATGCTTACATGTTAAACAATAGAAGTTCACTGGATCGGATTTGGGAAGGATGGTTATGCATTTATTATACAATATGTGCATGTGTATGTGTATGATGATTGCATTTTAGTTAATGTTTTGGTGTACTGGTCCAATAATAACTATCATGTAGAAGGGATTAAATGAACTCCCAAATATGATTTACTCTTATTTTATTCCTTTACCTGAGCTGCAGAGAATAGTGTTTTCCTTTCATTGTCTATCACTCTTTTATTAATTTTAATTTCATTTTTTTTACCTTTAATCTTATGAATATAGAGACTAAAATCTGGATAATATTCAGCTTAAAAGAATTGAGCAAAGATCCTTATGGTGTTTATAAATCTCTGATGAACCAGCGAATACAGCCCCAAAATGCTATAGGATAGTGCACTCTCCTCCCCAGGCCAAGGTTTATTATCCAAAATACTCATATCCCCTCATTCTGGCTTATTCCCTAAATGAATGCCCTCATTATTTCTCATATTATTCACCAATTTTCTCCTCTCAATCTCCTTTTGCCAGCTGCCCCTGCCTTCTGCTAAACGTTTCCTCTTCCAACTAAAGTCTTCACTACTTCTCTTCTTTCTTTCTTTCTTTCTTCAAATTCCATCCTGGCCCGTTTTCTCCTTTTCTCTCATACACCAAAAGGCCTATTTTTCCATTTTTTCATTTCCTTCTGTATATGCATGCCAATGGTTCATAATCTTACCACCAGCCCATGGTTTCATGCCATTTATCATAAGTTGCATTGTGATATATTATTGCAAATAGAGAAAAAGTAGAAACATTGGTAGGACAGTGAAATCGGAAACAAGAATTTTTGGATGATTATTGTTTAATTTGGCTGACTTTGATATTGTTTTATAAAAAAAGAAAAAGTATCATCGGCATTGTAATATAGTGCAGGACATATAATCAGTTGAATGTATATACAAATATCAAAATTTTTTTATTGCAGTTTTATTAATGCAGGCATGCACCTCTTTAAATACTAGTATATGTCTCAAATACAATACTAAAACTGTGTGTTGATTTAATATGTTTGAATATTTAGTCAAAAAGAAAGATTGAGTACCAATATTCAACTTTACTAAATTTAATTTATATGCATATGGAAAGGTGTTTGTTTAACCTTCTGTTTCTAAGGTTGAATTACATGTAGCACTGAGAACAGGTCCATGTTATGGAGCTGTCCCTGCATTTCCATTATCCATCTTCTTTAATTAAACTAGGATTGTGGTAGTACACATGCCTCTATTCGGCTCTCCTATAAAACATCAGTTGTTTTCTTGTCTCTTTTATTTTGTTTGTTAAAAGCACCCTATGAATGACCTATTTTTCGAGCTTAAATTTATGTTTTTCCTTGTTGAATGCTGACAGCTTGTTAAGAGATAAATTCATTTTGGAGAAACTAATCCTACTGCCATCATAGATTTTGATTCTTGTCGTGTAGTGAAATAACAGTACAGCCAGAGTTATATTGAATATCACATATCTGTGGTCGTAGTAGCTTAAGCTTAAATTGTTTAGAATTTGACCTTAGGGCCAAACCTAATGGCTAGACTCACATTCTTTGTTATTTATTTGTATAGGTTACATTGGAAGCGGAAGTGACAAATAAAGGAGCACTGGCACTGTATGGTCGCCTTGGCTTCATTAGAGCTAAACGGCTCTTTCACTACTATTTGAATGGTGTTGATGCTTTCCGTTTGAAACTTTTATTTCCACGCTCAGAGTTGCACCCATCTCTTCCTTTGATGGCAGATAAATATGAGAGCCACATGCAAAATGACCAAGGTGATACACCATTTAAATAATGATTTTGTTCTGTATTTTGAGGAAACAGTTTGGGCATATATTGATTGTAAAATTAACCATGCATATCAATTCTGGTATAAATTTTTGTAGAAAAACTGCTTTATATTAAATGACTATATAGGAAAAACATCATGTGCTTCGAGATCAATGTTCAGTTCTTTTTTCTTTTGGGATGAAAAACATAATGACTTCAGCAAACTCTCATGGTAAAACTAACCATCACCTATCACTACTGCCTAAAACATCATAACATCAAAACATCATAAAACATCTCTATACATTATACACTTCAACTTTTAGTTCTTGTGTTGCTTTTTTAGTTCGTGCTTGTATGAAATCCTTAAAAATGCGACACTTTTTAACTATACAACATTTTATGATGTCATTATTTAGTGATATAATACTTGTTAACAATTTTTTGGTGGTAACATTTTTTAAAAGGAAAATTTAGAAAACCAAATTTCAATAAAATTATGTGTTTGCGTGTAAAGTCTTTTTTATTTTGATTTTTGTAAAAAAAAACATTTTTTTGTCTCATTAAAATTACAAATTATCACTTTTGATCTTTTAGTATTGTATAATATTAATTAATTACTTAATGTTAAAAAAAAAAGGCAAACACTATTGTTATAATATAGTGTCATTATGTGTCACTTTAAAAAATCTTAAAATTGATCAAATGAGTATTTTTTTATTTATCTTGAAATAAATATTAGAAACCAATTGAAAATTTTGGAGAGATAAAGTTAAAAATATTGCATAACAAAACAAAAATTTGGACATTTTAGAAAAATAAAAGAAAAAGCGATTTCAAATTTTATAAAAATGGAAAACAAATAAATTTTTGTATAGAGACTAAATTTAAAACAAACCACTTTTACAAATTAATTGACGTATTTTAACTTTACAACGGTAAATAATTAAAATGTTATTAATATATTTATGATCCAATATTATTTGATAATTGTAAATTAATAGTATCTTTATTTAACGATAAAAATACGCACATACGTACAGGTGTGTTCTTACTTAGATATAGTATATCATTTTCATTCTTAATTGCTATTTTAAACAATTTGTTAATTTTAACTTTCACTATATTTAAAAATAAATATCTGTAATTATTTTTTTACATAAAACATATTATATTTAAAATTGACTTTTTCAAGTGAAAATGTATTCAAGTTATACACATAAAATATCTAATTGAAAATGTTTTATAAAATATAAATCAGTAAAATTATCAACAAAAATTAGTTATCTACGTCATCATTAGATACATTATATTATAATATAGGAGAATTTTCCACTGTTACCAAATAAAGAAGTTAAAAGTAAATTGAAGTAAAGTGAAAATCGGTACGTGACACGTCAGAAATCCAAATACTTAAAGCAAAGCAACAATCAATAGAACTTTCTATTGGAAGCATGCCTCATGGGACATCATTGGTGCTACCAAAATTTAATCTATTTCAATGTCCTCTTCTGTACTTCTCCTCGTCGCATGCAAAATGAACAGGTCAAAAAGCTTCTTCAATCAAAATCAATTTCACTTTTTTCCTTTTCTTTTCTTTAATTTCTCCAAACATACTCACTTCCGTCTCAAGAACGCCTCATACTTCATAATATACTACTGCTATTTGCAGAGTTCTGTTCAACGCCAACCAAAACTTTCTACTCCTTTCCTTTCCTTTTCTTTTAGAAGAGTGTAACAGCCACTGTGAAATTTACATTTTCTTACACAATTCATGCAGTTACCAGTAAATTCTTGTTTAGAATTCAAAGATTTTAGGACAAGGGTACAAAAGAAATTAAGAAAATGATAGTAATGATCGTTTATTAGTGATATTTAAAAATACTTTCATTGAATAAGTGTACCGACGTAAATGAGTGACTCACGAGTTTAAGTCTCATTGTAGAAATAAATTATAGAAATAAAAATACTCACAAACTCAATATTTAAAGTTTTAGGTGGAAGGTGAATCTGCATTAAGATTGGTTTTGAAATCATCTTAAGCCACCGTCTTTCTATTAGATTAAAAAAATAAGTATCTGCCAACCAACAAATAAAGCTAAATTTCAAACATGACAAGTGTTTTTCTTAATTAATCTTCTTAAAACATCTTCCTGATTAATTAATAATTGGAGAAGCATCTGAAAAAACGTAAAATATGGTTTGTTGAAATAATTATTTTTGTCTCACTTCACCATATAAATGCTGTTCTTCGATGAAAACAAATCACGTCATCAATATCTAATTGACACCATTATCCATAATTGAATTTGAAATTAATCGTGGAATCCATGTCTTGTGCAAGCTTAAAGAAAGATACATTACTCCTTCACTCTTTCTACAGCAAAACTAACAGATACATATTCTACTAGTCAAGCTTTATAATTGCTTAGTCCAAGTTTTCAAAGTCATGTTTGGATTAAAGCTTTTGCAAATTCAGATGTCCAAACAGATACTACTAAATTATCGCGATGGTTACATATCTCAAAAATCTTGATATTCCGAAAAATTGTGGACAACTAATGCTGATGGGGTCAACATTGGAGTTGCAATATTGTGATTACAAATTAATCAAGACTTTCAAAATTTGCAATTACCATTGCAAATCACATATATTAAAACCATGCTACTGGGCCGAGTGATCATGTCCATGTTCATCAAAATGTTGTTGGTGGTTGTAGAAGTAGGATGATTGAGAAGAGGTTGAAGAAAAAGTGGTAGAGAATTGAGAGGTGAAAGGTTGTTGTTGTTGTTGTTCCTGATGTTGCTGATTGAAAAGATGAGATGTGTAGTAAGGAAACTGTGCATCGTCACTTGAGAGAATCTGGGCATATTGAAGAAGGTTTGGGAAAAGTTGGTGGCCATGTTGATCATGTGGGGAAAATGAGGGTGGAGGAACAGCATCAACAGAAGAAAGAGACTCAGTTGTAGCAGTGGCAGAAGTTGCATGGAAGGGAAAAGTGTTTGTGTTTGATGAAGGTTGGTTTTGTTGCATATAAGGAACATTGTGATGAACTCTTTCGGGGAAATTAAGCTTGGCTTTTGTGCCTTTGAACTTTAAGGCTGCTCTGTCATATGCAAGGGCTGCATCTTCTGCTGTTTCAAAGGTTCCTAACCACACTCTTGCTGCTTTCTTTGGATCACGGATTTCTGCTGCCCATTTCCCCCATGGTCTCTGTCTCACTCCTCTGTAGTGTGCCTTCTTTGTCACCCCTTCATCACCACCACACAAATTAACAAGAGATTCAACTATACATTTCAATCTTTTTTTTGAAACATATTTTACGTCATAATATATAAATAAATACCAATTTTATAAAATAGTTTTATAAGATTAAGTTAAATTTAAAATCAGTTTTAATATGATATGAGAATCTATTTTATCAAAAATTGGATAAGTTATCAAATTATGATCTATAACAAACTTAAAAGATATCTTTAAAATTCAACATGAACTATTAATTTAATGAATTTTTAAAAATTAAAACATGTAAACTATTAATCTTCTAAATTTTTAGAAATTAAAACATTACTTCAACCTATTAGACTCTTAATCTAATGAATTTTTAGAAATTAAATCATTACTTCAACCTATCCTATCAATTTTATATTTATTTAATGGTAGACTAAAAGCCTATTGCAATCACCATGGTATTAACTTATTTTATAAAATAACATAAGGGATGAGTTTGGTTTAATTTAAAATAAATAATTTAAAATTACCCTTTATTTAAGAAGCTTATAAAATTTACTTATTAAGAATATATACAACTATTTATTTTTAGAATAAGTTGAAATCTACTTATTTTTTTGAAAAAATATTTTTTCAGAAAAAAATGACAACAAACAAAATACCCAAAATCTCGAGAATTATAATGATAATGATAAAGATATGTTATGACATATTGGTGTATAAAATAAATCAAGTTCTTATGTGATGGTAAGAAGAACGTGAAACCTAACCTAACCTATTAAGATTAATTTAGTGGTGAGAGCATAAATATTTTAGGTTCAAAGCCTATTAAGAGGCATTGTAGAGCAAAAAAGAGAGTCGAATTTATTATTAAGTTAATATTTATTTCTACAAGGCTGAATCTGGAAACGTGGAGCCATTTCGAAACACTGCCTTATAATAATGTAATTGATTATAAAACAATGAAAGTGCTACTGTCTTAACTAAAAAAAGAAAGAGACCATATCAAGCGTATAATGCAAATACAGATATAACTATGTAAGGTAGGTAGGTAAGGTAGGTGTAGATTTGTGTTTCCCAATGCATGAAACTTGTCAAAAAACTCTTGAGTTATTCAATCTTAAAGTATTAGCATAACACTTTATTATTGCAATTTGTCATTATAATTTATTACGAAATTAAAATTCTTGTTCCAAAAGTCTTAAAAGTTGTAAGAATTATGCATGCAGGCAGAATGAGAAATTGGACTCTTGACAAAAACATCATACACACAACCATGCATATTAAGTGTAAGGAGCTGAAATTCAAAATGCTTACAATAAATAATAAGATTATAAGACATTTATTGGATTAATATAGAGGAGAGTAATGAGAGAATGTGGTTTAAGCGGTAGATAAATAATATGAAAATTAAAAGATGAGGTAATAAAATGTATAAAAAAATGTGTGACGTATGAATCTTGGGAACAGAAGTATGATATATATTTTATTGTGTTATGTGAAGAAATTCTTATGTTTAGTTGCTCTTGATGTGTGCTTTTGAGCTTTGGTCAAAGATGAGATAATAAGAAAGAAGAAATATCACGACAACTTGATATAAGACAGAAGCATGCATTGAATTTCTATATTTACTAAGTTGTCCACATGCCACTTATGCTAACGTTGTCATTCTGAGTTTTCTTTTTCATTTTATTTTTCTAAATAACATGTCACTCACCGAAAGTTTATTCGTTATTTCAATGAAAATTGACTATCTAGACTTTTTTTTTTTTTTGGAAGGTAGTGAGATAAATTTTGTGTATTTATGTGGTTTGCAGATCATCCAATATTTTACATGAGATCTAAATAAAGGCACATTAAATATGTATTACGAATATGCATCCTGGTGTTATATTATGACTAAAAATTACATTTTTTTCAGATGCTTTTATGTTTATTTTGAGAAACTACGCGTGTTATGTTCCAGTTCCTTCTTTATTTAAACGAGGTTTTAACAATAACGAAAAATGTTGTAATTTATAGCTGATTTTGAATTTTTATTACTAATTTTAGAATGTTAGAAGGTGAGATGGGGATTTTAATTAATAAAATCTCAAAGTTGATGGGCAGTGGTTATTTAAAATTATCCTATATATTAAAAATAATTAATAAAGCATTTTTACAATTAGCTAGTGATAGCATATAAACATATAAAAAGATTCGTTCATAATTATTCAATGCTATAACAAAATTATTTGCATTAAAATAAATAAAACCATGATATTCTTGCACGAAAAACTAACCCATTTTTTCAAAATACACGAGAGAAAGAAAAAAAGTGTAATTTGAGTATGTTCGAATTTCATGTAAAAAAAAAAAGATCACAGATTGTTGTTGGTGGTTTGGGTGCAGGACATTTCATAAATTTTATAAGAAGTATATACTCATTTGAATTTAACAAGGAAAGATAGATCAGAATACACCAAAAACAAATGGATTCTATGTATGACATCCAAAGATTCACCATTTCCATTAATTGGAATTTAAAGACGCAGAAAAGTGTGTTTTTTTTTTTTTTTCAAGAAACAAACCAATAAGGGTTCTCTCACTATATATGACATATATGGATGATGAATTGAAACAAGTTAAGATAGCTAGCAAACCTTTATCTGGAGGAGGATGAGGTTGAGGTTGATCTTTGGTGTCGAAGTTTGAGAGAGGAAAAGAGGTTGATTGTGTGATGGGAGGGTTCTGATTTGCAGTTCCCATAACTTGAGCAAGAGCTGAAACCATTTCAGTCATGTCAGTTTCTGAAGACCAAGATGCATAAGCATCAAATTCTTGTACTTTTTCTTCCTCCTTTGATGTTTGCGAAGATAGTGGTTGTTTTCCATGCCTTCTTGGATCCACTTTTAGGTTACTGCTATATGCTCTTTATGTTATGAAATATGATCTTGTGGTCATGTCAATGCTGCTATATAACCCTCTTATTTAAGGGCTCAGAACCTAAAAAATGTGTGCTCATTTCTTATTCTTCTATTCAACTTTTCCTCTCTCAACTTTCTTTTTTCCCATAATTATCCATGATTCACTCTCCTTTCAATTTTTATTTAAAGTGGTTCCTTACACACTCAGCATGCAGTTATATAATAAAGTCTGATTTTGGTAGAATATCAGTTTAATTTTTCATGGAATTAAATATATCTTTTAAAATTGATTTTTTTTTTTTTACTTTTTACCCTTTACATTTGTAATTGATTTTTCTAGATCCAGTAAATTAAAAAATAAATATATCAGTATGATTGTTTAATGTTTTTTTTACACGTGATAATGTAAAATTAAAGTAGATTATTATATATAAAAAGATTGTAATTCAGTAGCTAAGTAAACTTTTTTACTATATATCTAGATGCAAAAACTAAAATAAATTGTTTATGCTATAATATTAAAAAGATCATTTTTTTTTATGTAGGATGTTCTATAGTAGTAAATGTATAATTGACGTTCCTTTACTCTTAGTTCTAAATTGCTAGACCAAATCCATATCTCTTGCCATATTCTCCTACACCGAGTGTCTTTGGAACAAGTGGCTTCGTAACATTTAAAGAATAATGACAGTGACATGATTATCAGTGGCTAAAACAAAGACACATCTCTTCTTCTTTTTCTTCCTTTTAGTAAATCAGGTTTTCAACACCTTTGTTAATTTGTAGGATCAATTAATATTTGAGGATGATTTTTCTGTATGAATTGAATAGTTATGGAAATTAGATTATTTAATAATTAATATTATTTGGGTATTGTAGTAGGTTTTAGAACTAAAAATCATTTTTTTTGTATTTATTACAAATTATTTTTTAAATAAATAATTTTTTTATATGAATATAAAAATCTTTTTTTTTTATTTGATAACTTATGTAAAGGATATGTAAGAAGTTAAAATGAAGTTAACCAAAATTTAAGATAACTTCTTCGAAGGAGAAAAAAAATTGATAAAAAGTTGTATACATAGTTTTTATTTAAGAAAATTGTTTCATCAACTTTTAGTTTTTGTTCCAAATCCTCATTAAAATAAATCATCTAAAATTATTACATATTTATTTAAATATAATCTTATTATAGTCTATTATAATAACATTAATAATTATATATATATATATATATATATATATATATATATATATATATATATATATATATATATATATACATAATTGGTTTGTTCCAAACACATTTGATAAATAATTAAGACCAAACTTAACTTATCACAACAACTTTGTTTATAAATTCAATTGTAGTAAACTAGAATATAATTTTAATACATTATTAGTTACAATATTCATTAATAAAAGTTTACTTAGATATATATTTAAATTAACTACTTTAAAAGGCCATTTTTAATTATAAGACAACCATAAATGAGAATATAAGCAAATATTTAATTATATCATGCTCACAGTTAAATGTTTAAAAGCGTGAAATTTATATAATTAAGTATTTAACTATAGGATAATAATGTTAAGATTTTCTGTCATATTAATACAGACAATGAACATCAATAGTTTAACTCTATAAAATGTTGAGTATTTTTTATAATCGTGTGTCCAAAAACAGATATTCTACGATACACATATTAAAAGTAGTTAGATAGGGAAAAGATAATGATTATCATGAAAAGATTATAAAAGATATTTTGGCCATATACTTACTTGATATACATATATTATCTTTATATATATCCATATATAGGATGATGAAAAAACTTGACACAGTTCCTTTTTATATATATATGTGTGTGGATATTAAATAACTTAAGAGCTTCTTGACTATGTTTGGTGATAACACCAATCTTTATGATGTGATGTCCCTGTGGATTCAATCACCAAATTGCATTGCATGTTGTGACTGAAATGGATTGTCTTCGAATAGTATAAAGTGACCTAAGAATAATTTGCTTGCGATGCTCATTTCAATTGTTTATATCCCATGTTTCCTACAAAGTTTCTTTCATTCCAATTTCAATATTGAATTCACAAAGTAACTATACACATACCAATTTGCAACTTATGATCTACACGCCGCGTGCACGAAGTACAACGTTGTCCTCATCTTTGGTCGTTTCATCACTTGTGGCTATCAAAATTTTATACCATTCATTCTTACACTCAAAATGGTAAAAGGAAAATGAATGATGAAAAGTTTTCATTTTTCTTAGCTAGAATGGATCCAAATGGAACCAACATGGCTAGAAGTGAAGTGAATGGGTCACATCAAATGGTGAATAAGAGTGAGTAATGAGCATGAGTGGTACTTCAACTTTTGAGTCCTAATCGAATCCCATGGAATGATTGGTGATCTTACTTTAATACTTTACTTGAGTTGAGATGTGTTTGTTACTAGCTTGCTTTATGAGTAGTGAGAAAGAAATGGTGTACTTAGAGATAAACGGTGATTAATTAAGTAATTAATGAGATGGTTTAATATTTTGAGGAAGATTCAATGAATGGATTAGGAAAGCAAAAGAAAAAGAGTGTCGGCGTGAGTGATGGATGATTGATTGATTGATCGCATCACATGTGTGAGCCGCAAAGCAAAGAGCATGGTTGCATGGGAATGGGATGTGGATGTGTGCGCATGCATTTGCATGTGCATGTGCAGTTTCCTCGCATGCTATCACTGTCCTTTCATATGTGTCAACATCACCCCCACATGCCTCCAACATCTCATCTTATATTATTTTTCTCAAATTTAGCACATTACTACATCACAAACAAAACATTTTCTTTATTTTTTCTGAAAATAAATTTTAATTTTAACTTTAAATAATACCATCTATAGGTATTTTTTTTGATAATTTTAAGATTTTCAATTTGGATGAACGAAAGTTTCAGATAAAAATGTACTTTTAGAATTTGATTCTAAAAATGTTCAGAGTGTTCTTCTTGAAAATAAAAGAACAAATAAATATGAATTGTATTTAAAGTAACTTGAAAAAATAAAAAAAAAATAAATGATAAACTCAGTATGAAACTAATGAATAAAGTTTATGTAATTTAAAGGATATTAAAAACAATGTAAATAATTTTAAAGTGAGAATAAACTTAACATAGCTAGAAACAAATAAATAAATAAAATAGTAAGTTAGTGAGAAGACACACAAAATCTATAATTTTATTAATTATTTTTGTTGGTGTTACAAAATCTTATGTAAATATATTTTTTTATCCTCCATCAAATTATTTTGTTCTATTTATAAACTTAGGTAATCTTGGGAAGTGATTTTTGGCTAATGTTTGAAAACACCGTCTTTATCATGTTTTTTAGTGAGATTCAGTTATAAATATTTTTTTCTTTTCATGATTTTTCGAGAGTTTAATGTGATCACAAGTTAGTTTTCTCTTTTTAAAAGAAATAAATACTTGATTTTAATTTGCTTATCGAAATTTTTGTTCTCTAATTTTAAGTTTGGTAAAATTTATATCTATTTATAAATTATTAAAATATTTTATCTTTAATTAATATAGAATTTTAACATATATCTCATGCTCAGTTTATTAATTCTTAATTTCATTAATAACGATAATTTTTTATTAGATTTGAATTAGTATGATCAAATATTAAGTACCACGTTTTTTTTATAAAAGCTTTTATATTCGAGTGATTATCCTATTGTTTCAAAACATACGAAATTGAGATAATATTTTCTAATTATCTTGAAATTTTTTTAAAGGATGGAAATCAAATCTATAATAAAAAAATTCACTAAATCAGATTAAGTATCATTTCGATTTAGAGGTTACACAAGTTTTCCTCCTTTATCCTAAAATCCTAAAATACAAATAACTTAAGGTTACAAAATCATATTAGAATAAGATGATTAAGTTGTCCATTTTTTTACGAGTCTTTAAAATAATTCCACATTTGTTTTTTAGTTTAATTTACACTCAAAATTACCTGTATATTATTATTTCGTTTTATGGAAGTTAGTTTTGCAATTGTTTCTAATATATTTTGATATTTTAGCACTAAATGATGTTTTATATATTTAAATCGATTAAGGTCACGGTATCTATTATATTCTTATTAGTTGTAAGATGAATATATAAATAAATTATTTTATTTGTTATAAAAAATTAAGAAAAGTCAATTTAAATTATAAGAAGTATTAGATTACAAGTAAATAAAATTAGAAAGAAAAAGTATACTTTTCTGTCACTCTAAAAGATTTAAAGTCCAGTTTTAATCATTCTAATTTTTTTATATATATATATTTAGTCTTCAAGACATATTTCAACTATATTTTTTTATAAAGTTTTTATTTTAACTAATTAAAAAACTATTTTGCCTTTAGCAATAGGGCAATAGGGGTGTCATTTCAAACCTAGTCTGGTTTGGGCCATGAATTCTGACAAATCCATTTCCACCACTCATGTATATTCTCTTTATTCTCATTTTAGATATGTCAGAACAACTTCTTTCTTTCTTTCTTTCTTCTCTCCCATATGTTAGATTCTATTGCCAACAATTCCATCACACTTTTTTATCAAGGCAAAAATATTGCTATCTGGCTACTAGTGAACTACTGAAAGAAGCTTCTTGCACAAAAATGTGGGAATTCGCTTTCATTATTATTAGGGTGGACAATTTTTTTCTTAATTAGCATTAGTTATACTTTGTTGTTACCACTTTATTTGAAGGAATTCCTGATGTTAATCTACAATTTCAGTGTGATTATTAAATAAAGAAGTATGTGATTAGGTATAACGATTTTAGCATAAAATTAAAATTAAGAAAATTGTGAATGTTTAAGAATTATAGCTTATATAATATGTGTTTCTCATGTCTATATGTCAACCATGTGTTAATTTTTCATATATCAAGTTATCACTTTCTTAACATGTAAATATCAAACATTTCTTCAAGAAGAAAAAAGAAGAAAAGATATTACGTGAATTATTGACAAATATTTTTTCAAAAGAATTAAAGCAAAATATTTATAATCTTATTAATAACTTTTAGTAATGATATTTCCTCACAATGTAAAATATTATGCTTCAAGAACTCTTGTTTCAAGAAGCAACTAAATATTGAAAAAAAGTTGTTAAAAAATGGAAACAAGGAAATATTACCTTTTAAAGAAGTTTAAAAACATTTTATGATTATTGACTGAAATAATGGATTATAATTAAATATAACTAATTATTATATTTTCATATAAATTAAAAATTATCTTGAATGAGTATAATCAATTTTTATTAAACATAATTGATTATTTTTGGAAAAGTATAACTTTTTAGATTACATAATAAAATAATTGATTATTTATGAAATTCATAAAAATTTAATTTTAAACAAAATAATTAATTATTATTTGAGATAATAGATTACTATTTAAGTTATAATGAAAAGTTGTTGAAAATATCATATAGACTAAATCTTAAAATTCAGTTTGTAAAATTGACTTAGACTTAAATTTTATTTCTTTATAAAAACATAAAACGATAATAAGTATAAGTTGCAACATTTATCTTATTATATGTTATATATTTTGTGTATATCATACGAACAGGTAAAAAAGTTATTCTATAATTTTATTAATTCTATTTTAGAAACTTATCCATGTTGTGCTTAATTTATTACCAAGTTTTTGCCTGATCATTCTCAAATTTTGATTAAATCCAGAGTCATATTTTTATCTCAACTCCTTATTAATTCAATGTTAATTCAATGTTATATTTTAAACGTTAATTCAATGTTAGAGTCATTGAGAAAGCGTACTGGTGCTAACCATGCCTAAACAATGTGATTAAGAAATCAATGAACAGAAAATATTTTAAAAGAATACCAACTTTTAAGAAATGTTTGTTAATGTTTTTTTTTTCTTTTAAATGGATTATTCTTTTAAATTTGTCTTCATAAGAAATTGTAAATAAGATATGTTTAACTCGAATAAGTAACTTAAACTAGTTCACCAAAAAATAATCCACCCCACCACTAATTCTGGTCACTAATCCAAAATTTATTAGAAGGAGAAATTTTAATTGATACCATGTTACTATCGTTGACGATAAAGTTTAGAAGGTTTTCTTTTCCATATAATTGATTTGACTCCAAATATATGTAAACAAGAAATGTTGTCAAAAACCAATGCATAAAATAATTTTAGTTGAAACAACCTTATAAACAAAACCAGAGGAAAAAAACTCAAAAATGAATTAAGATTATTCAGCTATTTGGAGAATTAAGTATTTGTACAATGAATTAGTAACTGGATGTACCCAAGTTACTATGAAATAACATTAGCAAAATAATCAATTAAAAGAATCAGAAGTTGCCAGTTTTGATAAATCAGATTTGACATGAAACCTTCTGTATTGAGTCTTCTTTACAAGTGACAACAGTATATTATTCAAAGTGTAACATTTTCAAGGAAGAAGTGAATAGAAGAGTGTGCATGCACACCAAACATCAACAATGATGAACAATGAAAGAAGGATTCAGCACAGTACATAAATAGTTGATAAAAAATTTCACCAGTTTTGGATGAGAAGGACTCCAAAATCAACAATATACAAAAGAAAAAAGCAAGGAGAGGAAGAAGGAAAACAAAGGTAAAATTGATACAAGTTCTCCTCAAACAACTTTACAAGCCTCTCCTCCAGTCTCCAATGTGAAATTCCTGTACATGTGATCTTTTGACACAGTGCTCTTGCACATGAAAAGTTGTGATTTAGTGACAAAAGCCAAAAGAATTGGAAAACTTCTTGCCTTACTCAAGGTTAGTGTTGGTAAATATGTACCATAAACATAGTTTATAAATGTGACAAGATCACTTGGCTTCCAAAGGTTAGCAGCCACTAAAATGAATGGTATGGCAGAAGGAACAAGGATTGTTTCCTTAGTCTGACTCCAATGAATGACTGTCTCCATCAGATGAGAGCTTGCTGATAACCAAATTAGGTTGACTCCCTTGGAGGCTATCCTCCTGAGAGCTGTTTCTCACTGTTCTAGCTTTGTTTCGGATATTAATGCCCACTGGGAAAGGAACCTGTGTTCCTTACAAAGTTAGTAGCCATTTTGTATGTAGTTCCTTCCTCTCTTGGTAAAAAGGGAAGTGCAAATTTCAAATGGCTTGCCTAGATTCCATACTACCCTTGAAGCAGGTAAGAATAAATGCTACATTATGCTTGATGCAAGCAAGAATACATGCTATATTGTGCTTGATGCAAGCAAGAATACATGCTATATTATGCTTGATGCAAGCAAGAATACATGCTATGTTATGCTTGAAGCAAGTAAGAATATATGCAATGTAACAGATAAGTGGATCTTAAAAGAAATCTATACCTGGTCACCAGCATTAGGGCCATCTGTATTGAAGAGGATAGGCCTGCAGCGCTTATCCTCATTCATCAAGCTTGAATTTTGGAAGTGAGCAATGAGTGCTGCTTTCCCTTGTATGCGAGCATATGCAAGTGATGCCACTTTCTCACTGTTGAATTTCTCCCATTTCTTTCCATTGAACACCTGCCAGAATTGCATCATTTGATTTAGTCAATTGGTAAAGGGGTGTGTGTGTGTGAAAGCTGTGTGATTATAAGTTTAACACCAGTCATTTTCATTGTATCATCATTTTCTAAAGCATACCTGATAGAATGGTATAATCAAGTCGGGATTGATTATGTTGATGAATGCATATCCCACGTTACATTTGTTCTGCAATTAATGCTGATTCCGTGTGAATAATCAAACAAAAAATGAGAAAGGAATCCTAAAGTAAATTAATTTTCATAGTACAAATGTTCTATAAAAGGAACCCGTTTTCATGCAAGCAAGTATATTTTACTAAAGAAAATAATTCTGATGAGAGTTGCATTTTCTTAAACTTTCTTGCTGTTTGATTTGTTCATGAAAATGACTTTCCTTGCCAGAAGGGCAGTTCATTTTCCTCTCTTTGAATTTGATGTAAAAAACCAAGTTTTTCATTTGACTGCAGCATGAAACAGAGAAGGAAACAAATATGTTCCTGAAAGATATTCTCTATACAACAAATGGACCATTAATTTATTTTAAAGGAGAAATCACTTGCCCTGAAATCAATTGGTAGGTAAACAAAATCATAAGTTCCCCTATGGCGTTCGTCAATTGCAGCCAACAGCATCTTGGATGTATACCTGCAAGAGAACAAATCACAGTCTAGGAAAATGAGAAGATTAACAAAATTAATGTAATATATACATTGCTACTTACTTGTTAGGAATGTTCTTTATCATAAGTGTTGTTCGGATATCCTCCCCTCTCTTTATGCGGTCAATATCAAGTTCATACTGTTTCTTGTCAGCCAAGTTTGACACCCCTTCGGTTCTCCGGCTTCTAGTACGTTGTTTGTGAGTCTCAAATGAATTAATCATATGGTTTCTTCCGGGAAAAATTAGGTCTTTTTGGTTATGAAAATGGAGTCCAAGATTCTTGGGGAGGATCCGAAAGTCAACGCAGTTTCCCCCAAAATGGGGAAAGAAATTATAAGAAAGAAAGTCAACACAGTTTGCTGTTGTATTACCAGAAAATTGCATATTCCCAAGAGAATCCCCTGCATAGTTGTGTCTTCTGTCCCAAAAAGGACCTGAAGGCACATGCTGGCTATTTATAGGTAGAACAGTTGTCATCATATGAGAGGGTGACCTTGGAAATCCATGCAATCTTGGCAGGGTGGGGGATGCACAAACTCCATCAAAATATAAAGGTGAATTTGGCCACATCATTTCAGGAGGCTGATAGGAGTTGCCACATTTGTAATGATGGGCAGGAGGAAGAGGGAAGCTTCCATTACCAGAGGATTTGAAAACTGAGAAAAGGAGGAGAATAAATGTGATCAATTTAATATTTCTTATATATATATATCTTAAATCTAGGAAGTTCCATGATTTATAGATTTTCTACTAGCCATGTTATTACACATTCCAATCTATTGCACTTTTTAACTTACCACATTCATTAAATTCCATGAAGCGTCCAGTGGAGTTTACTGGACAGAACTGCGTGTTTTCTATTCTTTCCTGTGCTTTAAGATTGATGTTTGATGCCACCTCCGGAGGAATACGGCGAACAGTGTTAGCTAAACCATCATGAAATTCTGGAAGGGAATGGGGATGAATAGCTGATGCTTCTTGAACATCAAAATTCAACTGGCCTGGTGAATCGTATTCAGTAATTTCAGATGTGTTGTCAAAAGATTTCACTCTGGCCAGTGATGGTAAGAAGTTAGGAACACTTGAAGAGACCCCTTGAACAGAAGCAGTTTTCACAGATGGTGTACATGAGGCAGGCTCAACACCAAGCATTCTTCCCCCATCCATCTTACCAGATTTGGAAATGCCATGCAAACCTGGTGCAATGTACAAACATCAGTGAGGGAAAAAAATATGTTTCTGCTGCTGAATTGATAGTTGATTAGTATATGTTCTACCTGGAAAGCTAGTTGGTGACTTAAGAGGAGGGCTGTTCTGATGCTGATAAAGGCTACTTTCTTTCCGTTCTAGTTCTGGTTGGATCTGTTGAGCCATACTGCAGCCAAATAAAAGCAAAGAAATATTAGCAGAAATAACTAACAATGAAATGGCTTCTGATCCTGTAATTTGCTTCTTGAAGCAAGGAACATAGAATGAAACACTGATGTTTTATAAAAAAAAATGCAGACTAAATTGTGATAGAAGTTTCGAGGCAAGATTTGACTGGTATTGCTGTGTGACAGGAGCAAAATTAAATTGAGAAAGCATATGTAGAGGAAAAGCACAATTGAACAAAAAGATTACCTCCGTTTTGAGTCTTCAGATAGGTATGGTTCAACTTTTAGCCTCTTCCTGATAGTGTCATCTCTATTTAAAGCATGGAGAGCTGCCTCTGCTGCTCTAAAATCATAATATTCAATCAACTTGTGATGTTGCTGATCATGTGGGATTTTACGAATCTGCAGTTCAAGACAGTTAGCCAACCAGACACAAAATTGTTCTGATCAATATTTGTGCAATAAATTAATTGGTAACCAGACTCACCTCCTTGATTTCTCCGTATACATTAAATATACGGTGAAGCTCATTGTTCGAAACAGATGAATCATACAAAAAGACCAGAAGGGTGCCCTGATTCATATCTTTCTTGGAAGGACTCTCCTGATAAAATTTGTGCCACAAGCAACATGTCACTATCGAACTCAACGCAAGCAAATACTTTTAAGTGTTACGAGGAATCTTTTAAGTAAATTATTACCACAGTCCTCATATCCACTTAAGGTCTTTTAATGTGAAATTCTGAGAAAAGATTTGTCTACACAAACAAAAGGACAAGAAAACAGCAAAAGCATACCTCAGAAAGAGATCTCAAATCAGAATCTTCAACATCAGTGTTAGTGTTTCTCACAACTAATGTTCTAGAAGGGTGTTTATCGTAAGGCTGTTCACCATCAATTAAGTCACTACACAGTCGTAGTTGACTTTTACAAGCTCCATCAAGGGTTTCAGAATTCTTTTGTCCAGAAGATGGGCTATTATCATCTCCTAAATCCATCCCTCCAACACTACTGAAAAGGTCTAGTTCATCCATGTCATCACCAGAGCTGTCTTGGATGATGTGATCGACCTCAAGTTCATTTGTCACTCCAGAAAGTAAATCATCATCACTGGGGAGTAGATTTCCTATAATTTGAGCCTCAAGCTCTTCAAGAGAGTCAAAAAGTCTTTCTTCCTCGTAGTGGGAAGCAACAGTGTCAACAGAATGCCCATATAAAGCATTATTTGCTGATGATCTCACTGCACCAATAGAAGTCATACAAAGGCATTTTAGCTGGTAGTTTTCTTTAGAATTTAAATTAGAACAATAGAGTCTCATTCAATTATCCACACAAACGAGGCGAAACATGCATTAAGAGGCAAATAAAACTTACATTTCCTGCTAAACAACTCCGACAGAGAACTTGAAAAGAGGCTACTCTCATTCTGAGTAGCAACTATATTGACTTTGCTACGATCTGGTAAATGGGATAATGCTTGTACACTGAAGCTGGTTTTCATTCCTTGATCAAAATCTACATGACATAAAAAAAAGTCAAAGACTGATTAATATGCCATTCTGTACCAACAAATCAATGCATCTCTGAGTTACTTTCTTGGCATGACTAGTAATTTTCTAACTTCTAAGTACTTTGCATGCTGTACTATCCTAATCTGACAGTTGAAGGTATTGAGAAACAAATTAACCTAAAAGCTTATGTTGCAGAAGCAAGAGTAGAAATGGTTTTCAGCACACCTTAAAAGCCATTTGGGCTTGAAGCAAACAAAGCACAAGAGCACTTAAACATGACAAGTCAAGCTCTTCTAGTAATCAGTGACAAGAAAAAAGCTTTAAAATTGCTCAACCAAGGCAATCTAAGATTCCTAATATAGCAACTTGCAAGTGCAAAAGCAGGCAAATGACTCCTAAATCCTTAACAACATATATAGAAAAATTATATAAATTAGGGGAAGAAAGGTATTTAGCAGCAGATAACTGCAAAACGAATCAACTCCAGTAATACTAACCATAGGATTTCGGCATGTTATCTGATTTCCATAAGCTAGCCTGCCTCAGCAAAGAGAAAGAGAAAACAGGAATAAATAAGGACTGTAACAGCAACATTGTTTAAATTTCAAATCTTTACAAATGCCCCTAAAGTAACACCATGTTCAAAATGGAATATATATATATATATATATATATATATATATATATATATATATTAAGATGAAACCAGAAGATACCTCATTGGTAGAACAAATATCTTCAGAGGAATACAACGATGAAGAGAAACAATTGAAGTCAATTGTTTCGGAAGGCATGATGAACCCCACAATGTGCTATGCCTCAAAAAATAAATCTCCTAACTTTTTATATCTGTTGAGCACAACATGGCATGGCAGTCAATTCAACATTTTACCTCCCCAGCAAGAAAGCTACGAGGAAATATAAACCTTCCAAGTTCAGCACACGATTAAAAACATGAAAACTCTTAAATACGTAGATTATGTAACCTTAAAACTCATTAAACTAGGAAGAATGTGAGATGTTGTGTGGTTCCTAACAATTTCCATGTGACATGTTCTCCTCTTTTAAATTTAAAACATGATTACGATTCACATGATCAAAACCATCTACTTCCAAATCATATAATAATTTCTAAAGATCATGACCATCTACATTGACACGCAACATTAATTGCAAATCCACCGACATTCCGAACGATCAAACATCTTAAAATTCACCGCCCCATAAAAATAAAAACTTGGTTACTTGAGCTGTTGAACATTCTAAACCCACAAAGTCAAAAATGAAAACTTGATGACAGAAGAGACAAAAATTGACGCAAAACAAAAACCCCATGATGGAAAAGCGAAAAGGGGTGGCGAAAACAAAGATACTACTGACCTTGTGGGAATTGGAAGAGGAGAAGACAGAAGTGGAGGGAAGGGGTGAGAATGAGTTAAATAGTAGCAGTATATGGAAAGAAAAAGAAGAAGTGTGAGAGAGAAAACGAATAAAGTAGGGCATAAGGCAAGGTGGGAATTTGCAAAAAGGGAGGATCATCTTTGTAGGTATCAATGCATGTGTGGCGTGCAAGATCCTCCATCCAAACCTTCTCACAACCTTTTACCGTTCCCTGCATTGCACGTTAACTAACTACTTCAACTTCTCTCCTTCTTCTTCTTCTTCATTTCCCAACTTCAACGGAATTCGTCAGCTCTCGCCGGAACTGTCATTTTTCCGGCAAGCAGTGACGGAGACACGATTTTTTTTTTTTTTTCTGTTAATTCGTTAACGGCGTCAATGCAGTTTTTCTTGTTGAAATGACTTTCTTACCATTCTTACAATCATTCTCGTTATTTTCGTTTATCCGTTAAAATGCATTGCACTGGAGTGACTAATTAACGCAGTGATTGGATGTATTAATTTTTTTTAAGTGTATTTAAATTTTGAATCTATCTTTTTTATTATTTTTTTTTCTTGGAACAAAGTGTGAAAATGACAAGAGTGTCAATCTATTTTCTTTAATAAATAAATAATATATAAATATTATATTTTGCCAATGCATTTTTATGATGTTTTTCCATAGAAATATTTAATTTGATAATTAACACTCTTAGAAGTTCAAACATTCAATAAGATAACCTTAATATAAAGTAGACCAAAAACACACTTTTAATATAAAATAATAAATAAAATAGAAGCATATGTATAGAAAGGTTTAATGCATTTATTGTTTTCGTTGTTTTTTAATTGTTTAATAGCTTTTGTTTTAAGTGGCCTCTGGTTTAAAGAAAGATTTTTTAAGTGTCCTCTTGATTGTCAGCATATATGCAGGTTATAGAGAACTCTGTAAATTAATAAGAGAATTTAGTAATTTTTATCAACAAAATATACATGAATAGAAATGAGATAATTATCAATAATAATATGATACAAAATAAAGTGCTAATCATGAATTTTAAAAGGGAGAAAAAGGAAACTTGAGAGCAAATAGAGAGATTAATTTCCAAAAAGGATAATAGTGTTTCTTCTTTGAGAGAAGCATGCACTTCAGTGTTTCTTTATACTTCCCAGATTAAAACCTAGTTTAGCCTAAACATTAGGAGTAATTAGTAATTAGTAGAATGTGGACAGGTGTTTCATGATAGACGAGTTATTCCTGCACCCTAATTCGTTCTTCCTGCATCCTAATAAAAATTTTTAATACTACAATTGCCCTTATATGAGAATCGGATGACACCTTCACCCAGTTGCTATTTCCAAATCAAAATGATAACCGGATGAAACTCATCCGGTTCTCATAGTCCAAATAAAAAACGGATTAATTTTTCGATTTGGACTATGAGAACCGGATGACACCTCCATCCGGTTGTCATTTGAAAAAAAATTAACAACCGGATGAGCAGGTCATCTGATTGTCATTTAAAAAAAAAATAACAATCGGATGGGGTGTCATCCGGTTGTCAATTTTTTTTCAAATGACAACCGGATGAGGTGTCATCCAGTTCTCATATAAGGACAATTATGATATTAAAATATTTTATTAGAATGTAGGAAGAATGTACTAGGGTGCAGGAAGAACTCGTCTTCATGATATAAGAATTGGGCTAGATGTACAATTTGGCCCAGAAAAAGAGGTAGAGAAATAATACAGTTTTTGCTTTCTTCACCCCACCATTACTAACTGCAACCAATTTTAATAGATTAAAAGGACTAAAAGGACCCTCCTTCCTTGTCCTACACCTTCCCTGCCGCCACTGTAGATAAAAAGATGAGAGGGAGAATGATATAGAGAAAGAAGGAGAGAGAAAACATTGAAAAAAAACTTGTTCTGGACAATTCATTCTGAAAAAGTATTATATATGTTTTAAAGAGCTTGTTTCAAATCTATTTCATGTATTTTGAAAAAATTATTATAAAAATGTCATTTAAAAATTTCTATTTTAGAAATTACATTATGGAAATCCAGATTTAGAAATTCTAAAATACTCATTCTAAAAATTTTAGAAAGTGTGTTCTGAAATTTGTTCAGAAGGAGTAATTTGAAAATTATTTTGGAGAAGAGTAAAATAGTTATTTTAAAGAAAAGTTGGGTGTGCCAGGAAATTGTGGGGGTGCAGAAAGTAGAAACCACTAGAATTTTCTAACCAGATATGGCCTTACGTTTTTTGTGAATATGGATCTAAAATTTCTTAGCGAAGAAGTCAATACGATTATGGGTGATTCTTCTTACTATGAGGATGAAAAATTTTGTGAGGAATAAATAACACATTTGAAATAAAGAGTTAAATAAAAAATGATATTTTGATAAAAAAAATTACGTAATTAAGAAAAAACTAATAAAGTTTAGGTAGTGTATAGTTTGCCTTGCGTGGGAAAAATTTTCTGAGTCAAGTTATTGGTTAAAAACATTTTTAAAAATTATAGTGTTTGAGTTATTTTATTTTCTGGACACATATTTTAAAATATAAATTGTAAGATATAACTAAATTAGAGGGATATTATACTACCAAGATATCACATTGACAATAAAAAATGAGATTACGAAAATATATAAAACAAAAAATAAATAAGCATGATCGTGAATTTTCAAATGCCAATACGTAATGAATAAAAAATTAAATACATAGTTAAGTTAATCAACAAAAAAATAAATAAAAAGTGAACTGTATATCAGGACTTTCCGCAGAGGAAAAAAGGTTAAGAAAACAATAAGATACTAGGAAATGATAAATTGGTATAACACTATTTTTTTTTAAAAAATATTTTTTATAAATTAGTATACAGCGTAGATTTGCCTGTAATTTTTTCTCATCATTAAAATTTTCACTGTTTTCAAACATTTAAAGATGACATTGGAAGAAGTATGGCAATAAATCATAAAAACTGTAGTAAAAAATAAATAAAAAATATCCTGTAGCAAAAGGAACAATCAGAAGAAATAATAATAATAATAATAATAATAATAATAATAATAATAATAATAATAATAATAATAATAATAATAATAATAATAATAATAATGATGATGATGGAAAGGAAAGACGTAGAATTACCAACAGCTTCTTGTTTGTTTTTTTTTTTATCGAGGAGAAATGAAAAAATATAGAAGAGTCAACAACATGACTATAAAAAAATAGTATATTTTATTTTTTCTAAATTACATGTACCTTTCACAAAAGACAATCCAAGTTGAGTTTTATAAGACTATGAGAAGAAGACAAACTTTCTTAATCAATATATTTCAAATAATCTTAATTAATTAAAATCAAAATATATATTAAATGTTTAAATTGCAGATACCTGCATTTGAAGGGTGAGAAGTGACGATGGTGGTGGATTAAAAATACCTAATTTGAAATGGGATAAAACTGTAATTTCGATCTTTAGCATGTAATTTATCTCAATTATTCATCTTAGTCTCACTCAAAAGAAAAACGACACCTTTTCTTAACGAGTGTTTATATGTAAGTGGCTTCAAGAATTTGGAATAAGGTTAATAATTAAACATTTGAGATAAAGACTCACTTCAAAATAAAGACCAATTAGAGAAAACAAACATTTTATTAAAAACAAAGAAGAAATGTTCAATAAAACTAAATAGCCAGATGAAAACGATTTTTTCTTCTTCAAATATCATATACCAAAAGAAAAAAAGGATAAAACTTCTTAAAAGAATAAACTACTATTTGAAATCAATGAAGATCCATAACTCTATTTAGACTATGAAGCCAAAATTAGCTGAATTTAATATAGGTTATAGTTTTTTTAACTTACCCTTCGACCTATTTTAGGAGCTCTATTTGTATGTGACCAGTTCTCGAGGATTTGAGGGAAAAATAATTACAGAGGTTAGGTGAAAAAAAATAACAAAGATAGAGAAAAATAGAACATATGTCATCACTGTATTTTTTTTAATCTTAATAATAATTAGAAAATGATAACAAAGGAATTTACCAATAATTCCTTTACAACTCAGAATTTTTTCAAATGCGAACTGGATTTTTATCCTGGTGACTGGAAGTTCATATTCTTTAAAAAAGGTGATTATTTCTTTAAAAAATAATATTAAGTTCATATTCTTTTATATCTACTGAACAATTGATACAATTTTTAACTCACGTAAAACGGGTAATGTGAAGAAATAAAAATTAATTTTTTAGCATAAATGTTTTTATGTTATAATTAATTTTTTTGTCTCGTCATCTGGATAGATAAGTTATGAATCAAAATCAATTAAATAATGATTAAATGATTTTTATTTAGTGGCATGGTACTTTATGTAAAAAAAAAAACTTAAAAAAATATGAAATAAATCAATATTAATAATTTAAATATCTTTGAAATCAAATTATGCATTTATAATAAAGCATCTTAAATAATGTTATTTACAACCAAATTTGTTTAACTCATTTACCTTGTAACAAAGCTACCAAAGTAAGATTAAAACATGTTATTTTTAAAAATAGTACTTATGTACACGAACAAGAGTTTACTAATTGTATAACATTTTTTTTAGCTTTTATGAGAATAGTCACTCTTTTCATTAATATTACGTTTCTTTCAAGATTTTGTTTCATAACCTAAAAATCATTGTTAGTTACAGATCATATCGTAGTTGAAGATAAATGAAGACATTTTAATAAAAAAATGAAAGTTTATGATAATGTATATTGAATAATGCATTATAGGTAAACATATTTTAGAATGAAAAAAATTAAACATAACATAAATAATAATATGATATTTGATTCTAAACTATGTACATGAAATGGATTAAAAAAGACTCTTTACTAGAGATGATGATTAATATTAAACAACTTAACTAAAAGATTTTTTTTATTCCTTTATACTTTTGTGTTTTACATGTAAAAATCACTAAATATATTCATCACATTATATTGCATATTGTATTATGTCAAGTATATATAACCTTTTAGTATTAATATTTTTTTTTTCAATCTTCTTCTTATGTTTATTGTTATTTTTGGTGAATCCAACAAACTAAATATTAGTTTATATGAAAAAAAATGTTATTCATATTTACAGAAAGATACAAATTATACATTATCTTTTTCCATACTGCAAAAGTGCAGTTTTTCTTATTGAAGATACTGTCTTTGTTGGTGTAAATTTACTTATATTTGAACATGCCACTAATATATATCTGGATAGTTAAACTCTAAGAAGTTATATAAAAGAAAAAGTTATGCTAACATATTTACTTAACATACTTTCTATGTAAACAAGTCACAATTAATAAACTGAGAGGATGAAATCTGATGCATGTGAAAATACAATTAATAAATAATTAATTATTTTTTAGTATTGTTATCTTGAAATTAATTTCACAAAAATGTAAAGTCACGTGTCTCAGTGCTTTCTATGATCTTAAAAGGGAATTGTTTTTGTCTATTTTGTGAGAATGTGTAAATGGCAGCTTACGTAACAGGCGTGCGATGAATTATAATTGAGAGTGAGTGTAAATAGAAATAAATAAAGTGTGAGAAGAAGCTTAATGAAGGTTATGTGAAAGTGCAAAGGGAGAAAAAGAAGAAAGTGGGGTTAATGGAGGGGGCCATGCATGAGCACAAAGATTAAGCATTGAGCATTAAGCAAAGATTAAGGGAAATTATTCGATAAGATAAGGAAAGAAAGGATTAGTGAGTGGTAGGGTAGCATGCCCTTGTCAACTCGTGGTCCACACATCATATATATGTGAATATGAACATCATCAACAACTATTTAAAAGGGATTTGGTATTATTCTCCCTTTGATTGATGCCACATTTATTCAAGATTTATATGATCTAAAATTTATCATTTTTTAAGGCAAAAATATTAAAGTAGATGTAATTTTATTTTATTAAATAGGTGAATAAGTCGTATTTTTTAAATTGTGTCGTCGTGGTACGACTTTAGATAAATATAAAATAAAAAAAAACTGAAATTGTGTTATATTAATACGATTTTAATAAAAAAATAAAAATAAAATTTTATCATTCAATAAAAGAAAACTTTAATTAAATTTTTATCGTTGAAATAGTATCACGTTGACACTACTTTCAATTATATTTTTTTCATCTAAAATCGTATCACAATAATGTGACTTATTTACTTGAAATCATATTTCCTTAATACAACTTTATCTATTTTTTCATAAAAAGTTAATTTTATACCTTTTAAAAAATTGGATGAGTTTAATAATTTTGCCTCTTTTTAAAATGGGTGTAAAAGTAAATTGAAAAAGCTCATAGTAACATCAAGGGGATGAAGGTGGAATTTGACACGTTACATAGTAGCCCTAAAGAGGAAGGGAGAGCCACCCTTCACATCTGATATAGGGTTTGGAAAATGACCAAAAACAGGAATAGAAAAAAACTAAGGATGGACAATGAAATGAAAGTGCTGTTTCAGGAAGGAATTTTATGTCAAACCAACCCAACAAGAAACCTTTACAAACAAAGAAAATCCCATTAATTCAGAATTAAAGATAAGGATATGACCCCAATAAATAGTAATCAATAATAATTCTTAATCACAATAATATAGATTAAAGAAACCCTTGTTAAAGGGTTAAGGGTCAAAACATGTTTAGTGTAGTAAAAAACTTAAAAATAAAACCCCAATTTCACTAGCAAAAGCCACAAAACACATATCACAAAACACAAAACAAAAACCTTCTCTCTCTCTTCGTTCTTACGGAGAGAAACAACATAAATAAACAAAACCTAAACCCTCTTTTTTTCTTAACGCCGTAACGGGCATTCCCTAAGCACCGTCACAGGCCCTCACGTGCCAGTCACGTGTTTTTTGGGAATTCTCTTTTTCATGGCTCTGGACCAGCCTTCCAATCCCAACGCCGTTGACGGGGCGGGTAACGGCGCGACGCCGTGCTCCGCCGCGGACGGAGGCGACGACGGGAGGCCGGCGGCGAGGCTGCCGCGGTGGACGCGGCAGGAGATTCTGGTGCTGATTCAGGGGAAGAGCGACGCGGAGAACCGGTTCAGACCGGGCCGGGGGAGCGGTTCGGCGTTCGGTTTGAGCGAACCGAAATGGGCGCTGGTATCGGCGTACTGCAAAAAGCACGGCGTGAATCGGGAGCCGGTGCAGTGCCGGAAGCGGTGGAGCAACCTCGCCGGCGATTACAAGAAGATCAAGGAGTGGGAGTTGCAGGTCAGAGACGAAACGGAGTCGTTTTGGCTCATGAGGAACGATTTGAGGAGGGAGAGGAAATTGCCCGGTTATTTTGACAGGGAAGTGTATAATATTCTCGATTCGCCGTCCACGGCGGCTGCTGCGACGGCGGAGACTCCCACGGCGGCGGTGGAGGCGGCGGGGGAGGAGGAAGTGCACCTGTATGATAGTAATCGGAGAGTTGGGAGTGATGATGGGTTGTTCTCTGATTGTGAGAAGGAGGAGGTTTTGCTTTTAGCCCCTGCCAAGGATGTTCCTGCACCTGTTCCAATCTCAGGTTCGTTTTTTTGGAATCAATTTTGGACACACCCTTTGTGATTTTCTGAACTGCTGAAGGGTTTTTTGTTTTCCTTTTCCTGCACTTTTGGTATTGTTCATCTGTTGAGAATGATTGCATTGCAGAAAAATTATGGTAGAAAATTGTCTTATGATTTGGATACTTGTAGACAAAAATCTATTGATGAGTAAGTGTGTGTTTTGAATTTCAGTTTCATTCAACTGAATTTTGAATTCAATTCCGCACTCATAATGCTTCTTCGTTCATGCATTGGATAGTACCCTATCTGCGTACAATGCTGTTCTAATGGATTTCCATACACACTCAGTGACTAAGTGCATATTTGTAAGACCGATCTCTCACATTCTGATGATGCAGTTGAACAAAAGTTTAAATGTCACTGACAGTGCTAAAGGATGAAGAAAATTGATGCTAGAAATTCTTAAGAAGGATTATTGGGTATTTGGATTTATCAATTATAATTACTTTGAAATAAAACTAAGATCGTTTTGGGTAAATATTCATATATTTGGTTTCAAGTTCAGAAATTGAATATGAATCTATATTTTAGATTGAAATAACTTTTATGCGAAGTTTTTTTTATCATCTAGATCTATAATAAAAACAAAAAGTAATTCAGTTTAGTTTAAAATCAATTTTAGCTTATTGTGTGCTTGGTTAAGTGACTTTCTCCGGCAAGAAATAGTTGTTTTTTGTGGGCATTTCATGTTGATTTTTTTTCTTGAATATTGTTTTTTCTGTAGCTGATCCAAACAGACAATTAATCTTGCGATATCAATTTGGAGTGACTCATCTATGTAGTGCGTGTTTGGTTTTTGCGAGACATTGAACGCTGGAAAAAAGTGGCTTAGGTTTAACCCAACATTTTTTCAAACACCGATACACAGGGAGTTCAAAGCTAAATATAATTTATGTAACAGATTCAACTCAGTGAAAAAAAGTTTCGGTTGATATCGTTGTTGTTCGTAATGTCTAGCATTTATTGGTATGCGCCAATGTTGTTGTGTTGTCTTTTGTGAAGTTGGAAAGTGTCTAGAGATGTCACAGGCTCTCATGGCTTTGGGGACACTTTTCTTTTGTTATGAAAGACTAATTTTTAGTAGGTTTTTTCTTTTCGGATTTATTTTAATTCTAGCAATGATGTTGTAAAGTTGGAACTTTGGAGTCAAGGGTACTTGGATTCCCATGTGGCATTCTTCAATTGTATATATTTCTTTGATTTTCTCATCCTTCTGATTTGCAGAGAAGCAGTTTCAACCACTCCTTCAACTATCTGAAGGAGAAGGCAATGCTCAAGGTAATAGAGTTTTTCACTCTTTTATTCTTAATGCATTTGAATATTTGATGATGGGTTAAAAATCATGATTATTGTTTTAAGATTGGAATAATACGATTAGCAGAGTTGTATTAGCGGTGGCACCATTCTCATTGAAAGTTTTGAAACCTTGTATTTTTTCCGAAATGGACTCTTGCTGAGTTCTGTAGACAGCCTTGATATTTTCGCATAAAAGCTTAGGCCCATGGTCTTCTGATGTGACCAACATGATGTCGTAGGCCCTAAACCTAGTGCCCATGTTTGTTAAAGGGCATCCAATGTCAATGACAGGGTAGCCAAACAAAAACGTGGAAGCTACTTCGGTGTCCTTTCCATGTCTTCATAATATCATGAATTCAGTGCTTATACAAAGCAAGCTAAGAACTCATTTGTGACAGCTTGCTACCTTGTCCTATGTGTTTGCTTCCCATTCTTTCTGTTGCTGCTGCATTCTAATTACTTGGTTACCCATATTCTGCCGTAAATTTTTGCTATTACATTTAGAATTTCAATAATGCCAGGTCACCTTTTTTTACATTCATTTCTTATCCATACTTCTTGTGCCTTTTGCTTTTACTGGAATCTAAATCCGATTCTTGCATATCAAATTTGTCTACTTTAGTACAAACAGAATGATGGTTTATTTGAAGATGAAAATGGTAATAGGCTTGCAATAAACCTACCTTTTCGCTTTTGGGATTAAGAATTGATAGGATTGGATCACTCAATGTATGATTGGTTTCTTAATATTATATTGGATGCTTATGTATAAAACATATGTATCTGCAAAAATGAATTTGATTAGGATTAAGGACATTGAATTGGATGATGTTTACTCATATATTTGCCAGAGTAATTGTGCTTACTCATGCTTAACGTTAGCAAATTTCTGGGAAGTCATTGCATTGTACTTTGGGTCTCATTGTCACTTGCCTTTTAACATTCTACGTTCTAAACCTACCCTAATAAATGAACAACTATCTTCCGCAATTCATGTCGCAAAAGAAATTTCTTCTCTTATATAAATGGCAAGCTATGTCTTAGGCACAAGCTTTCATTATGATATGACCTAAACTTTTGAGCTTTAGCTGCTAGGCTGTAGCTTCCTTAAATAGGTATAGGAATAAGACCAAAGCTTCTATTATGACAATCACAGTATCACGGACTTAACTGATGACATTATTCTAACTTCAATGTCTTGACATTCCTTAATTCTACAGGTACCACCAATGAGAAACGGGCAACCCCAAATCCAGAAACTGGATCTACATCTCAAGGGGGACGGAAGAGGAAGCGATTTTCAACCGATGCAGAGGAGGAAAGTTTGCAAAGTCAATTAATTGATGTCTTAGAAAAGAATGGCAAAATGCTTCGTGATCACCTTGAAGCTCAGAACGCCAATTTCCAATTGGACCGCCAGCAGCAGAAAGACACTGCAACTAGCATAGTTGCTGTACTTGATAAGCTTGCAGATGCTCTAGGGAGAATTGCTGATAAATTGTAGAGCAAGGAGGATCAGAATAGAATAGTGTACAGAACAATTGGAGTAAACAGTAGTGGTTCCCATAATTTATCTTGGGATAGTTTCTAGAAGATGAATGTCACACACACTTACCTTTTTTTTTCTCTATCTCTAGTCACTGCATAATGTCACTTTTTTTTGTGGTTTATTACTGCTACTACAGCATTTTATACACAAATTTGGAGGTTACTACATTTATTTGTTCTCTCCTTTCGGTGAGGTTTATATAATGAAATATTTCCCGGTCAATAATAGCGGTTGTACAGATGATATTACTATTACTAATTAAGGCACATTTTTATTAGTGGTATCTCTTTGCGTGCTCTTGCAATGTTTTACTTCTCTGGTATAAGTCATCTTTCCACAAATCTATACCTTTTTTGGTTGATTTAACCATTAACCATACTATTTGGGAAAAAGGAGTCTAATTCATCCAATTAGTCCATGCTACTTTCCCTGCTCTAAAGTGTAATAGCACCAAAAGAAAAAAAGTGGAACAGAACCAGTTAACCTCAGGTTAAATCGTTTTGTTTTTTCTTTTTCTATTGGTCTTTGGTGACATGCTCTGTCTAGATTCATGGATTTAGCTTAGTTGAGATGAGGTGTTTTTTTTTTTATCCCTTTTAATCGAAAAGGATTTTCCTTTAGCGTATCATAGAAACAAATCTGTCACCTGTGCATATCTTAGATGATATTCTATGTATAAAACATTTTTTAAAAGTGATCAGAAATTTGATTTCTGATATTTTCTTTTATATAAAAACATGTATTAAGTTTTATCGAAAATACTCTCATTACAAAAAATTAAGGTTTCAATTCGATCATTAAATGAAATTACTCATTCTAATTTAATCTATAAAAATGTTGTTTAAAATCATCCAATGTTTTCTTTCTTCACCCTGTCACTTTTCTAAGATCACCACCCCACTAAGCTCTGAAATCTCAATAACATCCCAATCAGGCACACATATTTTGCTCATGCTTAAATCCAAAAGGTGATTTGAGAGGACCTAAAGAACCACTACATCAATAAATTTATTATTGTTTTTAACGCACAGGCATGGAATAGAATTTGATTTATGAATTGATGCCTCATAACTAGGTGTTTTCTTTTTCACAAAATAGGAGCTTTTTCAATGCTAATTATGCATTCTCTAATTTTCTGTTACCGTGTAAACTCAATCATAAATAGTGTCATTTCTTCACAAGCTCCTTAGTTCAACAAATTAGATTTCTTTTACAGGGCCTGTGCTTAGTGGGAAATGCTTGGTTTCTGAATAATTTATATGACATGATAATGAGTTGTTACAAGAAACATTTAATTCTCTGTTATGTTCAAGCATTGAATCCACAAAACTCAATAAATATTTCTGTCACAGCAGAAAATGAATTTCTTGCATATTAAAATCATAACTACTTTAATCATATTTAACAATATTTATTCTTTATTCAATATTTGCACAGTTGAAACTGTGGAAATGTGTATTCATTTATTGAAGAGAAATTGTGCAGATGTTATTAACATGTCAAGTAAATGAAGTATTTAAGTGAGGTCACAGTAAGAGTGGATCCAATATGTCTGATGAAAATAATCTTGATGACCAATTTAATATTTTTTTAAAAAAAGACTAAATTGAATTGCCATAAAACAAAATTGAACTAGACAATTTTTTAATAACTGTATTTGTCATTTTATAAAATAGAAGTAATTACACATATTAATACATACACCATATAATGAAAGGACAGAAGGGTACACTTTAATCTCAATTACTTCATACATATGCAAAACTGACTGACTTTTGGAGATAGATCTCTGTAAATCGTACAAGTAACATCCATGTTAATTATATTTGAAAAAAAATATATTTGAAGGCTAAAAATAAAAGCTAATTTATCACATTAAATTATTTTTTAATCAAAATAACATAAAATTATGCTTAGATATTTTCAGGCAATTGGCTGTATAGTTTTATAGCTAATTTTGGACTATTTTTTAGTTTTTAGATAAACTAATTTATTAAAATGAAAATAAATGTATAACAATTAAAATAAATAATGTAACATTGAAGGAAGAATGAAATTATTAAAATAGGTAGCATAATATTATAAGAAACAGTAAACAGGAAATTCTATTGTTTGAAACAATTGGGAATAAAAAAACTAAAATTAGTTGTATAATGATGCATTGGTTTTTACAATACAGAAAACTTGAATAAGCAAATTACAGAAAAGAACAACAAAAAATTTGAAAAAAGGAAAGAAGATTATTGTGATAGGTGTCAGTTTTCTAGCACATCCAAAATGGGAATAAGCCGCAAAAGAACAGAAAATATAAAATAAAATTAAAAAAAAAAAAAAAAAAAAAAAAAAAAAAAAAAAAAAAAAAAAAAAAAAGGAACAGAAGATAGATTATTATTGATGAGCATGCGAGGAGGATGTATTGGGAGCAGAGAGAGTGGGGCCCACTTACGGCCCATGAAATGGAGGGAAACTAGGTTTTGGCCCACAAACCATTCCCTCTTCACAGTTCACACAAACAAACAATTGCTCAGGCCACGCTCCGCTGCAGCGCGTGCACAACACCCCACAAACAAGGCCTTGTTTGTTGCTGCTGGTTTTGGTAAGGTGTGTGAGTGAGCGATGGAAGAAGAGACTTATATTACAATAATAACACCCTTCTCTTCTCTTCTTGTACGACAGCGTACAACCTTGTTTTTTTCTTTACATCTTTCAATAATCACTTTTAACTCCTAGTAAAACATGTTCAACCATTTCACTTCATTATTGTATAGCAAGAAAAAAGCATATATAATTCCAATAGCTAGATTACAAGAATATAGGTGAAAAATGTTTGTATTTACTAAATATAATCAATTTAAATATCTCTATTAGACTTAATTTTACTTGAAGTTATGAGAACAAGCTTGTTATTTAAAAGCGATTTGAGAAACTTACTCTAAATTTAAATTTAGAATATCTTAAGATGATGATAACTTAAAAGCAAATATTAATTTAAGTAATTAGTAGAAATTACCACACTAATGAAACTGATAAATAAAAGAAACAATTTCACATAGACACTCATTTGTTTACTATGATATTATCTTTACAAATTTATGTGTTAAATAGTTGAAGAAAAATGAAATATGAAAAGGGTGTGTGAGATGAAGAAGGTGATGGTAATTATTAGGAGGGTATTATAATAATATGATTAAGAAAAGGGAAAGATAAAAAAGAAAAAGAAGGGGGCAAGAAAGGGAAAGGTGCATGAAAAGAAACTCAATGGGTGTGACTTTAGTCCAAGTGAGTGTCTGTTACACACATGGGATTCCAGAATTTTGGTTGGATTAGTGAAATTTTTGTTAAACAATTCCCAATATACCTTTTACTTTCTCTTCCTTTCATTTCATTTCCCTTGTTTGCTCAGAAGAGAAAGAAGATGGGGCAGTGACACCAACACACACAACAACAACAACACTGCACAACTCATAATACCCAACACACATCAAAATCAAATCATATGCTTCCTCGAACTCCAAGGTTGTCTCTGAGCTAGGGTTTTCACTCAGCCACCAAATCCAACTCCACTCCACAAATGCTCCTCTTCGTCTTCGACTCTTCGATTCCGAGATCGACCCTTCGTCGCGCGATAATGCTAAACCATACTTACTCTTAGGTCTATTCAGCCACCAACAAACGTGAATCCTTTGCTCCAATCAAAATGCAATTCGCCAAGCTCGATGACTCTCCTATGTTCCGCAAGCAGGTCATTCCCTCTCTCTTTTTTTCTAGAACCTTCTTTTTTTTTTTATCATTTGATTTGTTGCCAGCTAGTTTTGGTGTTGTGTGTAATGTATGGTGGGTTTTGTTTGTTCCCGAGCTTGATCGGATGGTTTTAAGGGTTTATCGAGTGACGTGTTAGGGAATGAAAGCTTGATTTTGTGAATGTGAATATTCTGAAGTTTGAATGGTAGTGTAGAGCTTTGTCTGTGCTTGGAATCCTAGGGGTTCCTTTTCGATTCTGAGAAATTCCTCATAGTGGTTCCCTTCGTGGGATTCTCTGTTTTCTTGCCTGCTGTTTGCGTTCATAGATTTACGGTATGTACTACTGCCACGCGTATTGAGGGAAGTTCCCCAATCTGGAAGTGAATCTTTAATTTATGGTTCGTTGCCCTCTGAGGTTAGTCAGAGATGGAAGGATATTTTGCAGTTGGCGCACTTGAGCTGGCATCAAGGGTGGGATTTGGTAGAGTTTGGGTGAGCTGTGAGAGTGAAAGAGGCATTAGTGTCAAGCAACAGCTGTATCAAGAGAATCCTCGTGCTTTTCCCCCTTTGTTACTCCATCACTAATTGGTCCCTAAAGGGGGAAAATGTCACTCCAAGAGAGCTTCCCCACTGATATGGCAGGCACATGCAAATTCATATGATTTTACTCCGTGAAAAACGTCACTCCCTTGCTACCTGCAAACCGACCTGATCCTCATGTTAATACTTTTATAGTGTTTAGGCATTGGTCTTTTTGGTTACTTCACCAACTTAAGCGTTAAATCCAAGTTATATGTTAAATTATAGGGATATTATTTTGATAAACAATCTGTTCTTCTCTTCTATTGGTTGTAAATCTTGTAATAATATTTTCTGCTCTATAAACCATTCTAGCATCTTTTGAATATTCTGAAATACAGTGTATTTCTTGTTGGTTGAACCATATGATAATTGGAAAGCTTTGTAAAATTTAAAATTTAGTCTTTATTATCTGATGTTATTGTTTATGGGGGTTGGAGCTATTTATCCCCTATTTAGGCATAGTATGTGTGATAATTTGTTGTTGTGTTGTATCACATCCGACAAATATGCGGGTCTTTTCATTTTTTTCCCTTTGTTTTATAAGTTTCATGTAGTACAGACTGATAGGTTCTCTCTTAACTGACTTGATGTTCCTAAGATTGCTTCTCATTGAATTCTTTGATGAACAGATACAATGCATGGAGGAAAGTGCTGAATCTTTAAGAGAGAGAAGTTTAAAGTTTTACAAAGGATGTAGAAAATACACGTATGTATTCCTTTTTATTGATAAGTAACCGTGAACCTTAGAACTTACTCAATTGCTCACTTAATATCTCTTATGTCTGTGGAAGCATCTCTGCCGTACAAATTACAGTTTATTTATTTTTTTATGCCTTTTTCTTTTAATTTCTTTTAGTTCCATATTAGTTTAGCCCTTTTGTGTATTAATTTCTTGGTCGGTTTTTATGGTTTGTTTTCTTCATGAGTAGATAAAATCAGGATCAAATATTTTCTTTTGGATAGAAATTTTAGCTTTGATAACGAGAATGCAGAGGGGATAAAAGAAGAGGGTGGGATGTACTTAACAAAGGCTCCGAATAAATCACAGCAAAATCAATGAAGATATTATACTACCTAGTAGCATGAAAACAATTATATGTGACAGCATGTTTAAGGACAGAAGTATTTTTGTTTGTAGGAGAATCCCCTTTCAATCAAACAGCAGCATAAGCTGCATGACACCATAATATTTTAACTGTCTTATTGTGCCAAACCTTTAATATCAACTACAAGAACTTCTACATGAAAGTGGCTATTGGGCAGTGTAAAAAGTAAGCGGCATTTTTATTTCCAAGCTAGAGCCTATTGACATTCAACCTATCCTTTCAACAACATCCTGTATTTTTTTATCTTCAAGAACATTTATCTTCATTATGACGGAGTAAATATGATACAATCCTTTAATAAAAAATTAATATTTTTGTCATTATGTAAAGAAGAAGCTCTTAATTCTAGTTAATAGTTTGTGTTACACTAGTGTAACCTCTATGGAGGATTTTCCTCATAGTAATTGTCCTACAATATCTGTCAATTTATCCAAAGGAAAAATTTAGTGTTTTTTTTTTTCCTTAAGTTGTTAGGAGTATCTCGTAGGTATGTTTTTTCTCTATAGTCTTCAATTGCTTTCACTTTTGTACTTTCCAGAGAAGGACTCGGGGAGGCCTATGATGGAGACATTGCATTTGCCAGTGCCCTAGAAACTTTTGGTGGTGGACATAATGACCCAATCAGCGTGGCTTTTGGAGGTATGCCCCTTTTTACATCAATCTTATGATGGTTGACGAAAGGTTCTGTGTTCCTCCTGGTTGAATATGTTTCCATTTTTTGCACCCCAGATGAGCTGCCAATCTTAACAAATATGACTTTTAATGCTCGACCATGTCAGCATTTCATTATTTCAGTTCTTAGTGAAATAATTTGTTCAGTCTTTTTCTTTAGTTTAGTGGCTTCTGCCTGCTGGGGATTAGCTGACTTCATAATTTGATTTTTAAGTCTGTATTTTATCTTCAACTCTAAAAGTCTATTGACGATGAAATACTTTCTGATTGAGTTTCTCCTTCATTCCAGGCCCCGTTATGACCAAATTCACCATAGCCCTAAGAGAAATTGGGACATACAAGGAAGTTCTTAGATCACAGGTAATCTATTGTGTTGTAACTTGTCATTATGATAAGTGCTTTTCAGTACTTCCCTAGTTGTTACAGATTCCTAATGATGCATTTTAAAAGATAGAAAATGTAAAAAGGAGGATCTTGCACTTCAATCATTGTGTTACATTTTTTTATCGTAATCAATCTATTCCTTTCCAAAGAGAAAGAGAAAAAGGAAAGAAAAAAACTTATCAATAATACATACAACTTGGAAGTCGATTCTCATTATGACCTTTAACAGTCAGCTATTTGGTAGTTGCATCCTGGATATTTGTCCTTATCAATTTTTGGTGACCCAGTGTCTGCTATACTGCTAACAAGATTGCTATCTTCCTGTCAGGTTGAGCATATGCTAAATGACAGATTGCTTCAGTTTGTCAATATTGATTTGCAAGAAGTCAAGGTACTTTTTTTTTTTTTTTTAATAAAGAGTAAATATTGTAAAAATTTCTGTTTATCCTGTAAGTTAGACATGTACGGAACAGATGTGAGAACTGATAGGCTTTTCTATAAGAGTGTGTAGACCTTTGAAGTAATAGGCACGTAATTGGTTTTCGTTTCTTTATTTAGTTACGTGGATGCTTAGGAATGTTAGATTGCAAGAATTAATTGTCTTATCTCCCCTAAAGCCATACCAGGGAGCTGCCCAAAAAAATCATTAATCACTCAAAATGAGCGAGTCCATATCATACATGCATGGATTGATGGTTTGAGAAGGAATTCTTTTGATGCCCTTGTGAAAAGAGTAGTTTGTCAAATATTTGGTTCTTTCAACCAAACTGCAGGATCGTATGTAGGAGCTAAATTTATCTTCCCACTCAACCTTTAATATTTTCCATTTTAGATGAGCTAAATATTTATGTTTAATTTTCCATGTTAAGATTTTGTGATTGTGAGTATGGGAAGCATTTTAAACTTTATAACTTATATATATGTTTTTTTTTTTGTTAATATCGATTCCAAATATCACCTAATAGCGAGGATAGTTGATGTTTATTTTCTGAGAGCAATTTATGCATTTAGATTCTGCTCTAAGGGATCCTCTCTTAATGCAGGAAGCACGGAAACGCTTTGACAAGGCTAGCCTTATTTATGACCAGGTGCATTCTCAGTTACAAGTTTTTTCTTATTTTCCCATGTGGTATATTCCTCCTCAGTTGAAAAATATGGATGCTAAGTGGACTGCCTATGATAATGATTCATTCAAGTAGAAAGAAATCAGTGGAGATATAATAAATTTAACAAATTGAATTGACTATTAAGATGGACCAAAGGCTCAGATCTGTTCTTAAAAAGTATAAGTGAAAACTTCCTGGCAACATGTATTGGAGCAAGCAGCACTACAAGCTGCAAAATCAAGGTTCATGTTTAAACGATTGCCAAATTTTCTATTCTTTCAGACTCGGGAGAGATTTCTGTCACTAAGAAAAGGCACAAAAACTGATGTAGCTACTGCACTAGAAGAGGTAGGCCTTTGTGCGTCTTACATGTAGGATCAGCTTAGATTCATTCTGGTATATGTGATTCTTTTAACCTTTAAACGTTTGGAGATGTTTCAGGAGCTTCATAGTGCGAGATCTACATTTGAGCAAGCTCGGTTTAATCTGGTTAGTAAATTTATCCGATCAGAAGTACTTAAATGATTACTGTTGCCATGACATGTTTTCACAAATAAATTGTAAGTCTTTTTGTCCAGGTTACTGCCTTGTCAACTGTTGAAGCAAAGAAGAGATTTGAATTTTTGGAAGCAGTCAGTGGGACCATGGATGCTCATCTTCGTTACTTCAAACAGGTAGACATGTTGGTTAAATTGTTCTTTTTCTACATTCTGTTTCAGCATGCTCAACTTCAATTTTTCACTTGTAGGGGTACGAGTTGTTGCACCAAATGGAGCCATATATCAACCAGGTTTAGAATCAGTTGTCTTTACAATCATTTTTTGGTCTAAGGGAGTAAATGTCATTGTAAAAACATTTATTGAGTGGTACATTGTTGGTGATTAATTTGCTAACAGTTGAGTCAGTAAAAATAAAATTGATTCACTCCAGGCTAGTCGTTTGCAGGTCTTGACTTATGCTCAGCAATCAAGAGAAAGGTCCAATTATGAGCAGGCAGCCCTGAATGAAAGAATGCAAGAGTACAAACGACAGATTGATCGGGAGAGTAGGTGGGCATCAAATGGTTCTAATGGGTCTCCTAATGGAGATGGTATACAAGCCATTGGTAGAAGTTCACATAAGATGATAGAGGCTGTTATGCAATCCGCTGCAAAGGGAAAGGTTGAATCTAAGCCAGGAAATTGTTGATTGAAATTGTTAACAGTACTTTCTCCCAGTGATTTACTTTTACACTTGTCTTTTAATCATTTTAGGTTCAAACGATTCGACAAGGTTATCTCTCTAAGCGTTCCTCAAACTTAAGGGGTGACTGGAAAAGGAGATTTTTTGTTCTTGATAGTCGGGGAATGCTATATTACTACCGTAAGCAGTGCAGCAAATCATCTGTAAGAAGTGTAATGCAAAAAATAAATTGGTTTTTGAAGGATTTAATCTAAGTGAAAATTTCTTCTTTATAACAAATTTCACCTCATTTTTGTGGTTATTTATGATGTATAGGGGTCTAGTAGTCAACATTCTGGCCAGAGGAATAGTTCTGAGCTTGGTTCTGGACTTTTAAGTCGATGGCTGTCTTCTCATCACCATGGTGGAGTACATGATGAAAAATCTGTTGCTCATCACACTGTGAACCTGCTTACATCAACAATCAAAGTAGATGCTGACCAATCAGATTTAAGGTTTTGCTTCCGGATCATTTCACCCACAAAGAACTACACTTTGCAGGTTATTTGATGTGATTTTTGGATTTTTCTTTTAATTCATACAGGGATGGTGATTAAGGCTTTATAGTTTCATTCCTTAATTATGCTTGTCAGTGCAGGCAGAGAGTGCGCTGGACCAAATGGATTGGATTGAAAAAATCACTGGTGTTATTGCCTCATTACTGAGTTCCCAGATTCCTGAAAGGGTAACTTCGAAGAACTTTTGTTGATCGTGTACAGATAAAATATAAGTTAATTTGATCAATGTTAAAATTGTTATCAGATGTTGCCTGCTAGCCCAATGGGAAGTGGTCATCATAGGTCTACCAGCGAGAGTAGTTCTTTTGAAAGTTCAGATTTTGATCACTCTGCTGTTGAAGAATGTGCAGCAGATAGAGCTCTTGCTTCTGCACATCTGGAGCGCCCCTCAAGAAGTTTGCAACAGCAGCGATCCTGCACTAAAAGTGAGAAGCCAATTGATGTGCTGCGAAGAGTTTGTGGGAATGATAAATGTGCTGATTGCGGTGCTCCTGAACCTGATTGGGCATCGCTAAATCTTGGTGTTCTTGTTTGCATTGAGTGTTCTGGTGTGCACCGTAACCTTGGTGTGCACATATCGAAGGTAGACCTACTAGTGCAATCTTTCAATCCTTGTTTAGGTTTTAACTGCAAACCATTATTTTACTTTCCAATATAATTGTAAGGATGGTAGACAATGAGCATGGTGTAGTTAAAGAAAAAGCAAGTCATGTAAATTGTGTACTTTAGAACAGTCGGTTTATATTATGAAATAACTATGGTTGAAGAGCCTTTGTTGGCCTAGGTGACAATTCCCAGCAATCCAATATCAGCAAACAGAATTCCTTGTTGGATATACAGAAAGGGAGAGTTTTCAGTATTTTTTTTCTCAGTAAAATAATATATTTTACTTGTATCTTGTTCTTTTTTGATTCTCCTGTTCTCTATGTGTCTTCTCTTCTGATAAATTCTTTCATAAAAGAAAACCCTTTGAAATCTAACTTTTATAATATACTACGCATAATAGATGTGTTTATAAAATACAACCCACCTTGTGAATGCTTTTTTTTATATAGTAGCTTAGAGATTAATATTATAATGAGGATTGCAATTGAGACCAATTTTTAGAAGTTTGGGTGCTCCTTATAATAGCAGATAATTAATTTTTTTTACTGCATTGCATAAGGTCAGTGACTCGTATATATTGGAGAAGATAAGCATCTCTTGTGAAAACTGAACATTTGAACTGTATAAATGTAGGGAACTCTTGATTGAATAAGTAGGAATATTGGCTTTCCTTGACTGGTCATGTTTCTTGTATACTTGTAATTTTAGGACAAAAATCTTCTCTGATGGCATATAAAATCAATAATTGTGCTTGGTTTAGATATTTAGGTTTTAGCTGGCACTTTGTTTTTGTGATGAGGCTTTAGATTGATCATCTAGCTCCATTTTGTCTCCTTACAGGTCAGGTCTCTTACTTTAGATGTTAAAGTGTGGGAACCTTCTGTCATAAGTTTATTTCAGTCTCTTGGGAATACTTTTGCCAATTCAGTCTGGGAGGAATTATTACAATCAAGAAGTGCCATTCAGGTTGATCTTGTCCCTACAGGGTAAAGAATCCCCATTATTACATCCTTTCATTAAAGCCATTATTATTACTACTATTGTTGTTTGACCAAGTATTGCTGATATTCTCTTCTATTATTGTGAAGCTTGAGCAAGTCTGATAAACCACTGATGTTCTTCTTCCCCAAACCTTGTCAATCTGATTCTCTATCAGTGAAGGAAAAGTTCATCCATGCAAAGGTATGACTTGAAAAGAGGAGTAATCTCAACATTTGTGATAATGATCTCAATGTACAAGGTTGCTATTTATACAGTTACACCAATAAATGCATTCCTAAAATCGTGGGATTCAATCTCTAGAATCATGGAATTCAATCTTCCCTGATTATGCTAATTACCAATAATAAGGAATAAATAAGGAAACCGAATATTTTTTATAATATCTATAACAGTATGTCTATATTCTGCTTGAACACTCTTAACTCTTGCTGACTGAAAAAGTTGTTCTGGTTTTGTTCGGAAAAACCTGCGAAAGGGTGAGCTTTAGGGAAAATGAGAAAGAAAGACAAAGGTTTTGTTGGTTTTGGATTATTTTAGTGTTGTCAGTTGTCGCAAACAGACCAGATTATAGTTTAGACTGTGGAAGCTGAGCTGAAGGATAAAAAAAAGTAGGACTCGCAGGTAGAATTCCTAGGCATCGCATGTCTAATGGTCTGTGCTTCTGTTATATATAAGCGATTTATCAGCACTCAATGCGAATTGGATATATCACTTGAGACAAAACTAGTGGCAGAAACTTGGAGACTAAATTGTCACTGTGCTGACAGCTCATAAGTTAGAATTATTTATGAAAACATACTCTTTATTAGTTGCATTAGAAGTTAGTAGTGGAAACAAGTACAGGTAATGGAAAAGTAATTTTAATATTGAGATTTTAGAGGTAATTTTAAAACCTTGTGTTTTAGCTTAATAGCTTAAGCTTTTGGGGTAGTTAATTCATGACGTGGTATAGGAGCTTACGATCGAGTGATCTATGGTTCAGTCCTTAACGCTCCTTGGTTCTAATAAAAAAAGTTAAGTTTAGCACAAGGTAGGCGAGTATGGGTATTGTGTACACTTCAAGCCCAAATGCCTTTGCATGAGGGGTATTATAGAAAGCATTCATGTGGTTTTTCTTTTTACCTATCAGCTTAAGCTTTGGGAGTAATTGGTTCATAACAAAACAAAATTTAATGTTTCATTTTTTCAATTCCCTCTCTCCATAGCTATGGTATTAGCTACAGAATATCGCCTTTATGTGCCATAATATATTCCAAATATCTACGGCTTATAGTTGTATCATGTGATGTTGTTCTCCCGTTGCCAGTGATGTTATGCATGGGATTCTGTAGAAAACAAATGTTTCAAAGTAGATGCTCCCATTAAACCTGAGTTTGTGCTGGTGCAATACCACTTATCGGAATGATTTCATTTTATGATAATACGTGGATCGAACACAATTATCTAACTAAATATCGATGTTTCTTGTCAGAGTACTCGTTAGAGTACTTTCATTTTTTATTAAAATTTTGTTGAGACTAATAGTTTCTTAAAAAAATTTAATTAGCTTTTAAAACGATTGGAAAGGGCAAGGGGGTGGTGCCCTGAATTTGACATGGATTTGCTTGATGATTACTTTTTGTTTGCATTTTGGACTCTAAGCCAAACCGTACTTATTTAGTACGCTAACCGTACTATGTATTTATTTTTATAATATTTTTCCTTTTATGCTACTTGCGGTATTTCTTACTCCCTGAACCATTTCTGTTTTCATGGCAGTATGCAGAGAAGCTTTTTGTTCGCAAGCCAAAGGATAACCGTCTCTCGGTGGCACAACAAATCTGGGAGGCTGTTCATGCTAATGACAAAAAAGCTGTATATCGATACATTGTTAATTCTGACGTTGATGTTAATGTTGCTTATGAGCAAATGTGCAACAGCTCCCTAACCCTTGCAAAAGTAATGCTATTACAAGAGCATACTAGCCATGATCACAGCTCTACTTTGGCGGGTAACACATTAGATTGGTCCTCTAGTAAAGAAGGCCAGGTCATGGACAATCTAGATGGGTGCACCCTACTTCACCTTGCATGTGAAACTGCGGATATTGGCATGGTGGAGCTCCTCCTACAGTATGGTGCAAATGTTAATGCAACTGATTCAAGAGGTCAAACGCCACTACATCGCTGTATTCTCAAAGGCAGATCTGCATTTGCAAGATTATTGCTTTCTAGGTGAGTCTGATGCGACAACATATATGATGATTTATCTGGTTCTTTCAATAATTTATCTAGCGAGCTTTAACTTTGATATTGTCATTTAAATGAGCAGTCCAGTTACTAGTAAGCTATTTGCTAATTCACTTAGAGTTTCATACTTTCATTATAGTTTTGGCTCATTGGATGATATTGAAATGTTTAAAAATGCAGGGGAGCGGATCCTCGAGCTGTGGATGAGCAGGGAAGAACCCCAATTGAACTTGCTGCAGAGTCAAATGCTGGTGAAAGAGAAGTCCATGCTCCATTAAATGACTCTAATGGATGAGAGTGATAGGAAAAAATATCTCGGAGTTTATTACATATATAAAATATGGAAGATTGGATTATGTAAATTTGTATTTCATAAATTGAAAAGCTGGGTTTTTTTTTAAGTAAAAAGTCCCTAGTGTGAAAGATTAAGGGAGAGAGGTAGGTTGAAATGCCTGCCCCTTAGTCATCTTGTGCAAAAATAGTGCTAAGATCTGTAATGTAAAATGGCCACATTGGTCTAAGTTGAAGAGTTATGCTGCACTGGTAGCTCCCAGCCAGCACTTTGTAATATGATGTTTGTGTAATTTTGTTTACTTTTGAGGTGAAGCTGCGATGCACACCAGGCTAGGGATTTGTGTATGTTGTGTACATTGGTTTTTGTGAAGGTGTTGTGGATGTAATTCACATTTTTGTATTTTTGGGATTACTTGGTGGGACATGTACCCATGATGTCCTGTCCCTAGCTATCTAATATTCCAATGTATTTATATAGTTAAAAGTATATATATGTATTGTCAAAGGCAAAAAGATAAAGAAAACTATCAATCACCTGCTATTTTAGAGTGTCCCCCCTACCCCTAAAAAACCTAAAATCATTGTAATTTAATAAAGTTTCTGTCTTGAAAAGACGGAGTGGGACACCATGTTTGAATGCATGGGAAATTTTTGGTCAATTGAATCAAAAGGTGAAGTGGTCCATTTCACCCCATTTTCAAAATTGGAGAATTGTGTAAAAATATGCACTCTATTTTCCGTACCTAACAATGAAGAATTACCGTTGCTGAACAAATACTTCATCTGAAAAGCGAAGTTTATATATTTCGTAAGCCTGTAAAGAAAAACTTCACTCAGAGACATGTATTTTGGACATAAATACCATTTTGGACATAAATACCTGAATCTGGTAGGTTATGGCAACACTGATGTTGTGTTTTAACACGGCTCCGAACTAAAAACTCAAAACTTTTGTCACGGGTGACCTTAACATAATTATTGATATTAGTGACAGTCTAACAAACACCTGAAGTGGACCCTCTTCAACTGGGTTATGACTCATGACCAGACCACAGTTTAGAGGAAAACTACCTTAATCTTTCAAATATACAAAAGAGATATTAACTTGGTCTTTATTGTTAAAAAAAAAGTTTTTGAAAAATATTAACACTAATTCTGTTTTTTAGTTATATAAATTAATGCTAATTTGATTCACTTGAGGAAAAATATCAACACTAATTTGGTCTTAAATACTGTTTAAATTGATTTTCACTTAAAGAAAAGTTTGATTGATTCTACCTCAACTTTTTCTCTATGAGTAATCTTTTTTTATCTGAACTGAAAAATCAAACACTGGAGAAACCTTTCAAAGGGTTTAGCGTGTGTTTTAAGCTGGACATTTTGGTACGCAAGTTTGATTAACTAATAGTTTTTTTAAATTAATTCAAAAAGTGAAGGTCATCTTCACAAAATTCTATTCCCTAGCACCACCCTTTTTTTTTTGTATGAATTTATAACTAATGGGTCAAACCATAATACAATGCCTTGTATAAATAGTTTATTAACAGCCAAAATTTTCCCATTCAATCACTATGACTGTGAGCCACTCTACTATTTTCTTGAAAATGATAGTTCCACCTAATTTCTGAATTTAGCAATCTAAACTGTTTATAAAATCTAATTACATTAATTAAATGGGATTCATTGTACCAAATTATATGTCTGTTTTTACAACATGAAATAATTAATTATAATTTCTAAACCATCAAATATAGTTATATTATTATCTCAGTTATATATTTTATAATAACATGTATATCACGGTAAAAGCAACTAAGTCCAGAACTAGATTCTTTCCAACTTCTACATTAAAATACAAGAGTATTTTCTTAATTTTAATCCAAAGATAACCTTATTCCTATTCCAGAAGAGGACTTTGAAGTAAAAATGTGGTTAAAGTCATTCCTAATCCTAGCAGCTTCCACCAATAACAGAGAAAAGAAAGAAATGACAAGATATAAAGAAGGAAAAGGAAAAGCATACAATATGTATATATAAATATATATAGTAATTGAAACGTAAGTAATTAAAGGCAATTATTTGATCAAAAAAGAGATAACTTTACTAATGACACACACCAAACATAACACATAGCTAAAGTTGTTAACCACTCACTCATAGCATATCACAAATTCCCATGCACCTTAGATCAACGGCTCACATGCATTCTGATGAGATCGACGGTCCAGGACAACTGTACATTGCCCCTCTCACGGATTTCGATGTTTCGCTTTCGGACCAAACTGGGCCCCACATGGTACTGTGTCCTGTGTGCTGGCTCCTCACAAAGGCGGGAACCAGTTTTTTGTCGCAGAGGTATGGTTCTTTGTTGTCTTCAGAGAGAGAGAGAGAGTGTGTGTAGAGAGAGAAACAAGAGACAATCACTGAAGCACTCTACATGCTGTGTGCGTGACTCTGTCACTGTGGGGGTATGTGTTTAAACACCTAAATCCAATGACATTGGAGTTTCTGAAGAGCATTTGGTTGTGTCTGTTCTAGTTGCAGTTATTGTGGTTCAAGTTTGGTTACTACCACATGCTCATGCCCATTCAATTTCTGTTCAACTTTTTGACTTTCTGTTTGGTTTCCAAGGAAAAAGATGGAAACTTGTTTCTGGGACTAGTTTGCTTTTAGTTGGGTTTGTTAGTCCCTGCTGGCACCTAGGAACAGTGGGGTTTTGGTTTGTTTTTGGTTTTTCTTTGGGAGGTTCAAATTCTTGTTCTGATTCTGTGAAGGTAGAAAATTTATGAGTGGTGAGAGGAGGAAAAGGATGGGATTCGGTGGTAAAATGTAAACTATTCGGTGGTGGTGACAACATGTCTGCTTGCTGCTTTTCTGTGAAGGCTTTCTTGTGAAGATTTTGGGTTGAAAAGGTTGAGAAAGATGCTTATGCTTATGCTTATTCTTGTCCGCGTGCTTGAACTTTATTTAGCCCATTTTAGCATCAAGTATAAAAAGTTGTTTTTGGTCTTGTTTCCAAGTGTTGAGGTGATGGGGGGTTTGGGCATGTGAGTGATTCATGCCTCATTTTGGAGCTTCCGAGATTGGTTTCTGGTTGTGGCTTTGTTTGTTTCTTGTGCTTTGATGTTTAGGAAAAGGCACATCGCTTCTTCTCTTGCCAGGGAATTGTTGGCACTCCAGCCACTTCTTATTCTCTTCCTCTTCAGCTTGCACCACAACACTGTGCAATGTCAAGGAAGGTTGAGTAAACATGTTTCTTCTGAGCCTCCTTCACCTTCTAGGACATCACCACCTTCATCATCGGGATACAAGGATGACCCCAAGAAGATAGTTTTGAGCTTGGTGTTAGGAGCAGTAACTGGACTAGTTTGTTCTGTTCTCTTTGCACTTGTGGTACGTTGTGTGGTGAAGTACCTGAACCGCACACCAATCCTCAAGGGGCCTGTGATATTCTCCCCCAAAATAGCCCCCAAGACACTCCAATTAGCTTTGGCCAAGGAAAACCACTTGCTTGGTTCGAGTCCTAATGGGAAATACTACAAAACTGTGCTTGACAATGGACTCACTATTGCAGTGAAAAGGCTAACACCCTTTGAGAGCAACTCTCCGGAGGCTAAGAAAAATTCAGTGAAGAGGCAGATACAAACTGAGCTAGAGCTTCTTGCAAGCTTGAGACACAGGAACTTGATGAGTTTGAGGGCCTATGTTCGTGAGCCTGATGGTTTCTCTTTGGTTTATGACTATATGTCCACTGGGAGTCTTGCTGATGTGATGAATAGAGTGTGGGAGAATGAGTTGCCCTTTGGTTGGGAAGTTAGGCTCAGGATTGCTGTTGGTGTAGTGAAGGGTCTTCAGTATCTTCACTTCACTTGTGCGCCTCAGATTCTGCACTACAACTTGAAGCCAACAAATGTGATGTTGGATGGTGATTTTGAACCCAGATTAGCAGACTATGGCTTGGCCAAACTTCTACCCAACTTGGATAGAGGAACTTCTCTCTACACCCCTCCTGAATGTTTCCACAATTGCAGGTAAGACTAATCAATCGGTTTGAGTCATGCTCACTCACTGCTGTTTTGAACTTAGTTTTTTTCCCTTTGAGTCATGTTGTAATTATAATATCACTTGACAGAGGTTTGTGCCCATTTTAACTTCATTTATTTATAGTTTCTTTCATTGGTAGATATGCCTCTGGATGCATCAACATCAATAGCAATAAGTAATAACACTCAAAGAGGTTACTTGCTTGATGCATTGCATATATATGGACATGAAATTCCCAATAAAATGTTTATGAACTTCATGGTATTCATATTCTGATTGAAAGGTGTTTTGTTTGCAATTTCAGCAGGTACACTGACAAAAGTGACATCTTCAGTTTTGGCATGATACTAGGTGTTTTGTTAACGGGTAAGGACCCTACAGATCCATTCTTTGGAGAAGCAGCCAGTGGGGGAAGTTTGGGATGTTGGCTGAGACACTTGCAGCAAGCTGGTGAGGCAAGGGATGCCCTTGATAAGAGCATGTTAGGGGAAGAAGGAGAGGAAGATGAGATGCTAATGGCTGTTAGGATTGCTGCTGCATGCCTCTCTGATATGCCTGCAGATAGGCCTTCTAGTGATGAGCTTGTTCACATGCTAACGCAACTGCACAGTTTTTGAACCAAACCTTGATTCTTGTGTTTCTAGAGATTTTTTTTTCTTGTTCTCTTACCCCATTTCTGTAATAAGATGATAGGGGTATGTGGCTGGCCATGATTCTGGTGTAATTGATTGTTTTGCTTGATCTTGGTTTTCATGGTGTGGTTTCTAATCATCTGCTTTCTCTTTCTATATTCTTTTGCCTGATTTTGCAAGTTGTAGTTGGTTTAGGTCACATACTATATTATTATGTTTGTAAATGACTAGTCATGTTAACAACAATTTTCTTTTATATTCCCATTGCTACCATGCCATGAACTTGTTCACACAAACGATTTTGCTGAGAATCTGTTTCATAGTTCTACTTGGATTGTGAACATTCAAAACATCTCTTTTCTTACCCTGGTTTGCATATAGAAACATGAAAGTTTTTATGCAGACCAAGTGTTTGAAATTTACAACAAATAAAGAAAAAACACAGGGAAGGAATAACATTCTTTAGCGTGGAAGGTAAAAAGGGAAGAGGAGAACCCCAAATGTGACATTGCCATTGGTATAACTGAGAAGTGTGGCACTTCATACAAATCAAGTGGATAGAGACAAGGGCTTCAAATATCCACCAAAAAAAAAAAGGCAAGTAACTTTTTATTGGTTTTTCGGGTTTTCTGCGTTATCATTTTAAAAAGCCAACTATTAATATTTTAAATTTTTAACTCGTACGAAGTTAAATTTAGTTTACAAAAAAAAATATTTTTTTAAAAGTTGTTTATATGAAAGTGTGTCACACAAATTTCCTCCCTAACCTAGATTTCAAATTGAAACTCCAGTAGTGTGTATTAACAGTGCAACAATTGAATCGGGAGAATGAATTTTCATATTTGATTTAAAAAGCTGTTAGAAACTGAGATCTAACATGAATTCAAACAAAAGCTGACACCAAAGGGGAAATATTAAAAAAGAAAACTAAAGTATATGTGTGAAAATTTATGTCAAATGTTTTAACATTTCTAAATCTTATATATATCTATAGTATTTTTAACTTTAAAATTTGTAACATTTTTTCAGTTCATCTATTTATTTAAGGTGAGTTTAACATTAAAAAGAATTTTTTTTAATTAACATAACTAGGTAAATAAAATATTTTAAACTAACATAATTAGATTTAAGTACATGATTTAATTGAACAATATATTTTTTTATTTAATATAAATAAAATATTTATATATATATATATATATTGATTTTATTTTTTACCAATAATTTAATGTTAATATTTTATTTTATTAAAAAATAATTATAATTTACTCAGAGGCTTATAATGTATTTTCTATGTATTAATTTTCAATACTATAATATCGAATGATTGTAAAATCATGTACTTTTGTAATATTTCATCTATAAACACAAAATTAATAAAATATTTCTTTTACTTTTAAGAATTACTCATTAAAATATATTAAAGTTATATGAATTATTATTCTTTTCTTTTTTTTAACACAATTTAAAACCCATATTCATAATATACCAATATATTTTATCACTAATTATTCTCACGTATAAATGATAAATTTATAATTATAAAATGAAATTATATATAATAATTTATAAAAAAAGTGGGTGTAAGAAATTTGATTTCTTGTTTTGCGAGGATAATGTAAGAAATGATTTGTGTATAAATGTGTGGTAGGAGCTAGGCCACTGACATAAAGATAATGTGTCATTTTGTTATGCAAAACTAATGAGTCAAACCATATTTCAAAATAACACAATGGAAGAAGCAACAATGTTGAAACAAATCACCAAATGCACTTCTAAGGTGGTGCACTCAAAGTTAGGCATTCTAGGTCAATACATTATCTTTTTGGAGCAGGTCATCATTCGTACTAAGGTCAATTAATCTTCAGTTGCAATTCAATATTTAACTATAAGGAATATAAAGTAAACATAATCCATAATGCAGCTTATGAACAATACGACACAGTGATGCAGAAGAATAAAACAAATTCCCTTCTTACTTCAACACTTTACAAAATTTTCTACACTCCAAAATGATACACTTCATTAACAGTGAAACCAAATAAACTACAATACAACAATCCAACACATTTTATCAAAACTCTTGTGGCATTGGTCTTCCTTCTAAGAAGGACTTGAACAGAACAAGTGACCTCTCAGGCTGTGAAAAAGGAGCCTCATGTGATGCTCCCCTGATGGTGGCAAATGAAAGGATGTCACCATAAACTTGAGTCCACCCACCCACCTGAAAATATTTCGTAGTCACAACAAATTTTCAGATACAAATTGTAAGAACAAGCAAGTTGAATTTAATTTCTAGATATAGTTTGTGAAAAAAACTACATGTCCATTAATTAGAAATTATAATGTGCTTAACTTTAGTTTTAATGAGAAGAAAAATTCTTTACATGACCAATGTATAGCCTATTTTTCCTACTAACTTTGTTGATTAGTATATCAATTACTCTGATGATTATACCTACTATAATTACTGATTAATTGAACTCAAATTCAATGGGATCAAATCAACAATCCCAGCAAAACTCAATAGAACAAGGTTCACCTGCTGCTTCTCAAACCACACCCTGTATGGCACAGTGGTCTTCAATCCTAGCTTTTTGGCCAATTTATGTACCAATGTTCTACTTCCAGTTAGAGGGATTACTGAATCCTGATCACCACTGCATAACAAGAGTTATCAATTCACTCTCAAAGCCAATCATACACACTCTAGTTAATGATTAAGGTCATACCAAATTCCAATTTGATATAGAATAGAGTTCACTTCATAACCAATCAAACATGTACCTGTAAACCAAAACTGGTATTCCCTCCTGTACTAGCTGCCCCACAACAGTGATTGTTGGTATCTCCAAGTCACGCAGCTCATAATCCAGGACACTGACAAGCATACAGCATAAGATTTATATCACACCAACAAGAGACAAAGCTGTTGGGAAAGAAAGGTAGAGATGAAATTTTGAAGACAAAATATAAAGTAACACTAGAAAACATGTTCATGAAGAGTGGCAAGGCAGAACACTAATGTTTAACTAGATTAGTTTCTGAACATGTTATCTTAAAAAAAACATGTATAAATAATGAAGGCAAGAGAGGGGGATTACTTGCTGCAAGCAGACCACCTTTGATTTCCAACAAGACGTGCATGCAAAGCTGATTGAACATCTTTTCTGTTCAGATAATTGACTGTTTCATCTTCCACACATACATCTATCGTTTCAGTGACTTGCTGTTTGACAACAAAAACAAGACCAGATCTTCATGTCCTCAGTACTTTGATCCAAGTTGGATAGAAAATCAAAAGTTTGTTGGTGACAAATGGAATTGAAGATAGCTATAACATAAAATCACCTGGGGATTGAGGACTTTGGTTTGTGAGAACACTGAAGATAAACAAACATCAAGGGTCACATCATACTTGTCCACAAATCTACTTGTTTCTGTACTAACTTGGCTCATGACACTTGAACAGACAGGAGAAACAGCACCATTGTAGTATTCCCTCACATATCTTGAATAGTTACAAACAGAAGTGAACACTTTGTACGTTGTATCTGAAATTAACCCATGCGACCAGAAGAACTCAGCTCTCGAATTGAAATCTGTTGCGAATTCTAGCACTGGATTACCAAGCTGCAATAAAAGAAACTAGCTTCAGATGCCTGAATTGCTTAGTCAAAATGCAAAACTGATAAATCTTTAGCTGAACTTTATGTTTTCTAGTTTTCACAAAATATTTACAGATACCAGAAGAATAAAAGAAAGCTGACATGTGGCAGGAATAAGAAAAGAAGAATAATTGGAAGTTTGTGCCATAACTCACAGCAATGCCTTTTAGATTGAACAACTTCTCCTTTTTGTTGAATTGGAGCATAAGCTCAGCCAGTTGAGGAACATAATGGCCTAATGATAAATTCCAAAATGTATAAATAGATGAATAATTTAACTATTGCTTGCTTCAGTATACACGAAAGACATAATAGATAGAAGGGTTACCAGCATAGCTTTCTCCTACAATGAATAAACTTCTGTTTCTATATTCTGGGAACTTTATAAACCAGTTTTTCAAGAACACCAAGTTATCCCTGGCTATAATAAAGAGAAAGGCAACCAGTTTCAGAAAATCAAGGCAATCTTTAAAGGAGGATATCTGTCATTTTTGTAAAGAAAAACAACATTATCTAGTCAGTGGACAAGGCATAACTGTAAAGTAAAATAGCAGCTTGTGAAATAACAATATGTTAATAAGCAAACTTTGAGGAAAAGAAACAGAATTTTGCAAAAGGTAAAGATAACAAACAAGAAAAGCAAAAGGGAGATAGTGAGAACTAAGAAGGGGAAAATGAAGACAAAGAAAGTTGACCCTTATCTTCCTTGAGTAAACCCTTTCTTTAGCCTGTGAAAATGCTGCATCTAACGGTTCTTTACCAATTACCATTCTAACCAATAACATTGAGAATTACTTTGTAGGGGACAAAAAAAGTTATTGAAGTTAAATAAAAGGGTGAACATTAAACTTGCCTGTAATTTTGTCATTCACACCCTCATAAGAAGAAGTATCAGTTGAGTAAGAGAATCCAACTCCAATTGGAGTTTCCAAATACAGCATATTAGCTTCTGCAACTCAGGTGCACAATGCAAATTAGCATGTCATAGTTATGCACTTAGGCTAAAAGTGAAAGTTCCCAACTAACAGAAAAAAATACAAATGTGTAGGAAAAAGTCGGTTCAGGAATGATAGGTAGGTACCTCTGTTCCAGCTGAATTGATTCCTAATCAAGGCTTCTCCTTTGGGCCTAAATGGTCCATTCTCTGAAAATGCACCAACTCCAAGAGAAGAACAACCAGGCCCTTCAAACGAACATGAAACAACAATAACACAAAGCATAAGTTTCCAAACTTAAAAATTCTTATCTGATTGAAAACTTCTATTCACAAGAAACAAGAAGTGTGAGGAGCACCTCCATTGAGCCACAGAACAAGGGGCTTGGAAGCTGCATCTTTTTCAGCTTCAGCAAAGTAGAAAAAGAGTGCTTGCTGGTTTCTGTCATCGACAGTTACATAACCTGAAAACTGCTGAAACTCAACTTGGGGTTGACCCGGCAAGTGAGTGATCCTAAGATGAGAGGCTGAAGGGTCCACAATGCCAAGCTGAAGGAGTTGGACTGCTACACACAAAGCGATGGAACTCCAAAGAAGAGAACACATGACTTGGCTTCTGCTTCCTTACTTTCACTCTCAGTTGCACAACACAAAAAGCTTAGCAGCTAGTTGTTATTGTTGGAAGTGGTGCTACATTGTATATAAAAAGTGGGAACGTTTTTCTTTTTGGGGTTGGAAATTGGCGAGGGAGTAAAAGTACAGTGAAGTGTGGAGTGAAATGGGGTGTGGCCATTTGGATCACTGTGTAAATGCACGTGCGTGACAATTTGAGTTGTTTTATTACTATCGCTCACTATTTATTTATCCGCTTTCACTTTTGCATTTTTTCAAACACCTTTCCTTCATCAAAATTTATTTTTTTGATGATTAAATGAAATGATGTCATGGATCTTCATCATTGACCTCCGCCATTCTCCGCTACAATGTCTCTTTCTTGAAGTGGGTGGGGACTAGAGACATGCATTTTCAAGACTTTATGATAAATTAATTATAAGAAAATTATTAAATTTGTTTTTTGTTCTGCTTATTTTTTTAGAAAAATGGTATCTTTTGTTTGGAGGGAAAAGTGACACAGTACTACATTAGATAGATTGAAAATATATGAGAATGCATATATAGATATATATATATATATAGCATCTGATATGATCTGAATCTGAGTCTGGTAGCTGCAGAATGTGTAAGGTTTGGTTTTGTCTGAACTGTCTATCAAAGAAACAGAAGTAACAACTGAGAATGAAAAGTCACATTGTTTCATATTAAAGCTGAACCCACTGTTTGCTTTTTCTTCTTCTTACATTATCTATAACAAATAAACTGTGATTAATGTAGGGTCAAAATAAGTTTGATTAGATTTTGATACTTAGTCTGATTTCCTTAAGTGATAAGTGTTATAGAGTAATTTTCCTTACTTAAAACTAAAATAATAAATACTATATTGTTAACTTTTACTTTTATGTTAGTAACAATTTTAAATATTTTTTTGATATTGTATTATTAAGTTTTAACAGATAATTTTGAATTTCTGAACTTGAACTAAAAACCCTCATTAGAATATATGAGAATTAATAACAGCATACATGATTTTTCATAAAAAAAAAAAAAATTAAAAAAATTAGATTTTAGGAAACAATATCATTGGTTATAAAAAAAAATCAATATTACTCATGTTTGAAGCATGACACAATGGATTATGTTTCAAGACATAGTTAAATTGTAATTTTCTTACAAATTTCAGCAAGTAAGTATATTAAAAAAAGTATTAAATATTTAAAATAATAACATTAAATAATTAAAATTTTTAAAAAGATAAATATTATTCATTATTTTCTTTAAAAAATAAACATCTTCACAGCAAAGCTAATGAAAAAGAAATAAAATATTTATATAAAAGATAATGAGTCCCTCTCTGTCCAAGAGCCTCTAAATCTCTTCGTGGTTGATCTCTTACTGTTCTTCATTTTCTTCATATCTTTTTCTTTTTTAGTAAACATTTTTAGTACAGAAAAGTTAAAATAAAGACTAGATTTTGCTGTAAAAAGAGTGAGAATATATTACTCTCTCTTCGAATTAGGTTACTTTGTTTGGAAAAGTTATGAATGAAGATTCTGTGGAATCTTGAAGGTAAAATCTAAATCATTATATATAGTAACCTGAATAACATAACAGGAGAAACGCAGGAATAAATCTTATTCTTACGCAAGCCTTTCAAAAGAGAAAACAGAGTTTTCAGAGAAAGCAAAAAGAACAAGAAAAATGTTTCTTGAACACAATGAAAAGATAAAAGTAATTCATTTGAACTTTAAGATGTATGATAAAAAGGCAAACGAAGGATAAAATTAGCAAGAAGATTAGTTAAACTCTAATTAAACATTTAAATAATTAAGCTCTAAAAGCAATTAAGAAATGGGTTATATGGTTGGGAAATGTGGCAGGAATGTGAAACCAAGAATAAAGCTTCCAATATTCGATGTTCTCACCCATTTTAAGGTAGACTAAAATGAAAGAAAAAAAGATACAAAAATAAAGAGAGAAAATAATAATGTGAAATAAAAGAAGAGACAAGACAAAAGACAAAAAGAAAAAACTATGCAATAACAAGTGAAAAAAAAATTTATATAATCACAATCTATTACATATGATAAATTTATTTATTTTTTTTAAAAATCAGGTTAATAATGATTAATAATTGATGTAAAACTATTTTACATGTACATCACGTTAAGTTCTTAGTATAATCTATTATACACTATTAAAACAAAGGAAACAATAGAAAAAAATGCTAAGATAAATTAGGTAATATATCTTTAGAGAATAAGGAGGTGATTTTGTTTCCAATTTCTGAAGGTCCTTTGTTTCACAACCCATTATATTTTTTAGCTGTATATAAATAACTATAATATGTTAACTTTGTGATTAATTAAAGTTGCTTTTTTATTAGAGTTTATTTAGAACAATAAATTTATTACAAATAAATTATAGTTAAATGATAATATGCAATTTTCTATAATAATATTTAAACTAAACTTATATAAACAAATTTGACGTCATACTTAATTTAAAATCTTAAAAAATTGAATGTGTTACTCAGTTTTTTGATTTCTATGTAGAACCTAACTTAGTCTCGTGCTTGAATTTCTAACCGATAGATAATTGGATTATACTAATAAAATAGTACTATATCTAATTTATTATACCTTACTATATGCTTCCCAACGTACATAATCTTGCAAATAAGAACTGAAGTTTTGTAAAAAAGATGGAAACTTATGATAACAGAAAAAATAAAAGGAAGATTGGAAATTGCAGGTTCTTTGTTTGTGTGTGGCATGCAAGTGATGATGCAGTAGAATAGAATATGGTTGGTAGTGATGATTACCCCTTACCATGTTGGTAAAAGCTTCTCTTACTTCCTTCTCAAGACAATCTTTTTCTTTTTAACCAACCACTTCTGCATCTACCATTTTTTAAATCAAAACCCCATCTTTCCATGCATTTTTACCCTCCTCAACCTCACTGCCTGCTTCATCTTTTTGCCTTTCCGTTTAAACTAACTTTCCAGAACAACTTTTCACAGCAAGACCAACATTTTAGAGCATATATGAGATGAACTTTAAGTAATACTGTAACACATATTTTGAAATATTTTTTATCATTGAATCAAGCATTTTTTTTCCAACTTAATGTATTGTTGAACCAAACAATGATAAGAGCTGATTTTCAAAATATTGAAATACATAATCATATTGATTCATCTCTCTTAACATGTGTTTAATGGAGAAAGTCTTTTATCGATCATAGTGAAATAAAGATAGTTAAAAAACTTTTCTTTTGACAGACAAAGATAGTAAAAACTAAGAAAACATATATTTTATTACTTATTCAATAAAGAATTATGATAAAGTTAGATTAATAAGAAAGAATGTGTTGAAAATAATTAACTGGTATAAAATATGTCACTGATTAAGAACAGTTCTGGATCATAATGGGTTATCATCATTTGAGGGGTGCAATAATTATGATGGAGCACAAAAGGGAACCATATGCATGAATCCACGCTGAGGAAACCTTGGCCTTTCATGATCTTTGCTTCTGAAATGACGATGATGATTATCCTTGGTTAATGATCATGTCTTGAAAGGAATAATAGGATGATATTAAATTCATAAACATGAGCAGTTTAATATATATGATATTGAAATTAAGAATATTAATAGAGAGAGGAATGAAAACGTGATTGTGTTGGATAAGACAGAGAAGAGAATGAGGTCAAAATCAGCTTTAGAAGGGGAGTGTGTGTAGGGTTTCTCCTTCTCTCTCTTTTTTTTTTCACAGTAAGCAGCTTTCTACTCTAACAAACAAATGAATGTAGAAGGCTTTTGGCTTTGTAAGAACACCAAGGGTGTGGTCTGTGACTTCAACTCTGACTTCATTTTATTTAGGTTTAATTTTATTTTTTTTTCAATTTCAAAAAAATAAATTTTGGATTTATCCATCAAATTAAAAAAAAAAAGTCATTTTTATTCCTCAAATTTGAATAATTACCATTTTAGTATCTCAAATTCACTTATTAGGGGCTAAAAATATTTTTTAATCATTATTAGTAAAGATTGAGAGAATAGTATAGTGTTATAATCCCTCAGTACCGATGCTGAAATGACAATGATGATTATCCTTGGTCGACTAAGATACAACAGTTAAATCTATTATTTAATAAGTAGATTTCGATAATATATATCACTAATCACTTAAAATCGTTTGTAACAAATTTTTAATATGAATCATGATATAAAAAGTGTAATTAATAATAAATCTAATTAATGGAGATTAAATTTAAGGTTTTATACGAGGTCATCATGAAATAGGAGAAATGAGTATATTATATTTGAAAAATATTTATAAAAGCTTGAGCATTTTTATTCTTTTGTCCATATCCCCTTTAATATAATGTTTGCTAATTTTTCCTTATTCATTGTGACTCACAGTAGGCTCTATTCTATTCATTATAAATGGACCATAAAGTGATTGGTTCTCAACAATAACACCACATATTTATTATTTGTTTTAAAAAAAATGGTTTGTTTATGAATAAGGTTTAGGATTTAGGTTAAACCCTAATAATTGTATTTAGTTGTGCCATTAGATCCACAGCATGCAGTTCTTTTCACTGAGAAATGATTTATTTAATGACTTTCTTAATTGTAAGTTATTCAAAATTGTAAAAACTAGAATTCACTTTTTTACATTTAATACTTCATATTTTAAGTAATTAAGAGAATAATATATATTCCATTGAAATCAAGTTTAATGGAATTTAAGATATCTTTTGGACCCAACCCACTTCCCGTAAAAATAGTTCAAGTTTGGGTCTAAATCATTCCCTCGGTAACTTACAATTTACTTACAGACTAATCTGATAATAATTAGGCATTATATTAGTTCATCTAAAAACAAATCCAGTTGGTTCACTATATTTAACCTTAAGTATAAGTCACTGGACCAACCTACATATCATTTGCTTTTGTACAATATAAATTATTTATTATTTATTAATGTTTAATACTGTATTTGTTATATTTTCTTTGATCTTAAAAATATTTAGCCTCTTCCCTTCCTTTTTTTTCCTCCTCACTATAAATTGTACTTTAAAAAAAAAACTTACTAATGAACCCTAATTAAAATTAACAACTAATTGAAACGTAATTCAATTTACATGTGTATGCATTTTTTTTTACCATGTCAAGTGTTGTTTTATTATGATTATTGGTATATTTTTATTATGTTTATTATATACTCGCCCATCTAACCCATCTAACCCATCTCCCTACTGCCAATTAGACAATTGGTTCTTCTGTGAACGTAACATTGTTGGGTTTGTACAAAGTCTGAACTTGAAAAACAATCTGAAATATGTAGGCTATGTACAGAGTCCCAATTTCGTCTCATCTACCATCCACTTCAATCCAGTCCAAATCTAACTCTCAAATTCAAGGCAGCAAAAACTTACATGGAAAGAACCTACCAATCCACACAAACTCCTAACACCAGCTTGTTATTCACTGATACTATATCTATATGTCCATGTGCCAATTAACTTCTTTAGATGAGATTTGGCTGATGAAATACGATATGTTTAGTATCTTGAAATATTTCATGATATATAGTTGATCAAAATAATGCCAAACTGACTGGATCATTTTACATTTTCAAGTGGTAATTTATAGCATCAAAGGAACTGAAGTATAATTTACTTTTGGAATTTTTTTTCCAGAAATGCTTACAAGATAAAATAAAAATCTCTATATTGTTGTCATACTAATTTATCAAAAAAAAACTTATGCATGATTAATTCAATTTATAAAAAAATACTTTATTTTCTTCTCTTCCTATTACTTCTTAAAATTTTAAAATGTGTTAGAAAATAGAGTGGTTTTCTTAGAAGTGTGGTCCTATAAAGGACCCATTTATTATTATGTTAATTGCGTAAAAATATAACACACCTTTAAACACTAGGGTGCTGTTATATGATTTTTTAAGATTGTATAAAAGAATGAGAAAAAAATGTAAAACATCACTACAGCCTTAATATAAAAACATTTTATCATTAGAATAAAGTTATAAATACTTAATTTACTGGGAAACAACGAGTTTTAATGAGAGGTGCTACGGAGAGGGCAAACAAGGGATCAATAATGTTGCCAAAAATGAACAGGCACGACAACATGACTCTTACAAGAGGGTACAGTTTGTGTGGTCCTTTTTTCAGTACTGCACAAGAATCCGTATCTTTATTATTAGGGTTATTATATATACAGATAACGAATTTTATTCTTTTACTATTTTGGCCCCAAGGGCTTTAAATGAAATCTTGAATTAGAATGCCATTTGAACAAAATTTTCAAGATTTTTTCAATTGGGGGTTGTTGTAAAGCAACGCAATCCGCATAAATTGAAGGCAATAGCAACCAATAGCTTTAGACTAAAATTCATGGTTAGACTTATAAATGCTTCCTTTCCTTTTCTACCCGTTTCCCCCTCCCTGCAAAGCTTTTCTTGTTTTGGGGGAGGAGTAGTGAATGGTGTGATTTACTTTAATCCCTTCAAATGCTTTTACAGTGACGCATTGATATACAAATTCAGTTATCAGAAATTCCCTTTTTGCTCGGCCATGAATCCATTTCCAAAACACCCGACTCAACTCCTTATACCTCCCTACCCCAGGCTCAGTTCCTCCACATTTAACTCTCTTAAGACTGAGGTATTTAACTATCTTTTTGTCAGCAACAAATAAATTTCACACTCAATACCATCTCAGGCAAAATTTTCTGGTGGAACTACTCACAAAGGCCACCCCACAAAATATCACTCACCTAGTCCCTAAGCCAGTCAACCAATTCTGGCACCAATCACTTATGTCCCATGAATCACAGGGCCATATACACACTGTCCTCCATTCAACTCCTCAACAACTGGCCAGTCATCTTAGTAAAATTACATACACTCGCCAACCACCATCTCCTTGGACACAGTCATCATGAATTAAAACTATCTCTGCTGGCCAGTTCTGATCTAACGGTTTCACCCCCAAAATCAATGTGATTCTTGATTTATGTTATCACATTTTTAGTTAATGAAAGAGGATTAGGTCGGTTTCTTTTTTATGGTTTAATGGCAAAATCTTGCTCATTCGCCCTCCTATATAGCAATGCTGATGCTTCCACCCTGTTTTTTTTACAAGGGAAGGGAAAGAAGCAGCACATGTCAAATTCAAGAACGAAAAAGGACAGAAGGACTAGCATAAATGTAAATTCTGACATACTCACCAGCCAGGATGGACAACAAATTTTCCAGTGGAAAGAGCCCAATTCACCTGCTCAATTAAAAAGGGAAAAAAAAATAAAGTAGCACTTGTCAGGCTTCAAATTTAATGCACAAGAATTAGGAGTGAAGCAAAGAAATAGGAGTAGCAGCAGAAAGAAAAGAGAAAACGGGTGCCTTCTAACTGACATAAGTAAAATGGTCTTTCATCAATTGTCTGTAAACATGGCATGAACTTTTAAGAGTTTAAGTTGCCACGTATTGAGCAAATTAAACCACAAATAATTTCATTTGCACTCAATTTCCTCGATAGGATGCCCTTTTATCCCATCAAGGGTTATTCTGATATTATGAAGAACTATATTGCAGAATCTAATTTTGTTGAAAAGCTTAATACAACAAATAAACAAAACATGCATGCTCATGCTTGTAGAGACACACACTACCATAACGGACTGAGAGTTAGGACAAAAAACTATACCTTATCAGTCCCCGGGGAATTCGCAACTACATGAGTAACTTGTTCATCAAGCTGGTTGGTGCAAACAGCACCAAACTGTTCAGCTGTTTGCCACAATGGGTGATGGTGAGGATTTGCATCACTAACAGGAAACACCCTACTAAATACTATACGACAACCAGCTAAGATTTTTCTCTGCTCTGACGCTAGTATATTTCTGACGTCAACTTCTTCTAAGGATTGAGAAGCAAAAAAGATTTGATGTATTTTCTCAATAACCTAATGAGGGAAGGAAGAAATTATCAACTGGAATAACAACCATCCCAAATTAAGAGAAAAAAATTATTAAAAACTCACTGCCAAAGAGGAAGCCAGAGTTCCAGCTTCAGGTCTCTCATCGTGATCAATCTCAAGAAGGGAAGGACCAGGCAATCCAAACTGACGTCTACTACAGGGAAAGTACGTATACCTACAATATCTTAAAAATTAATATAGGCACGATGTACTGGCCCAATATACAAAACCAAACGAGAATTGCATATGTTTAAAACCCATGTTAGACAGACCTTTCCACCACTATCAAGTTCAGTTTGTTATGAGGCCAGACCCTCACAGAATCATCTATGATTACAACTGCTGATTCCATACCCAAAACGCCTTCCAAATCTTTGCTTTTGGGGGTAGTCCTCTCCTCACCATCAACAGAATCAGTATCATCACCTCTAGAAATAACTCTTCCAGCAAAAAGAACTCCCTTTGGATCAAGTACCTTTGCCATTTCTGTTGCATATAGTTTGTTTCCCATAGTGTAAAGATGTAGCTCATAGAGCTTACTAGCCTATAAAGCATTTGGGAAAGATGTGAACCTTTTAATTCAAAAAGAAGCCCTCGTAATACGGCATGCCTAATGTAAATAATAGAATTCATGTTACCTTCTCCAAGAAGTTCCAGACTCCAGGTCTGAGTTTAGTCCACATTCCCATATGAGGAAAGCGAAATAGATGTCTGTGAGGCTTCTCACGGTCCAGTTCTTCTTTTTTTCTCAATATTTCCTCATGCATAGGTTCGACTTCCACAAACTGAGAAAATGTTAGCATGCAATACCACAAACTTTAATCCAAAGGAACTAACTTCATGTAAATTACCTTGGCAGAATTAAGTAGTGTGTGATCTAGGTCCAATACAAGACACAATTTCCGAGCGGCAAACATTTTATTCTGTTCTTCGATCCTCCTTGCCCTCTCTCTCTGAATGGCAGCCTTCTGCTGCTCGTCATAACCTTCAAAAAGATGCTCAACATCTCCCCATGTACTCTGGGATCGAGAGATACCTGGTGCACCTGTTTCATGAGCTGATCCTGTGCCAGCTTGCAAGTTCTGAGAGTTTGAAACGACAGATTTCTGCTCCCCTCTATCTACATTAAGGGGGACAGATGCAGAAGAAAAACCTTGAGCTGCAGGAGAGTGAGTAGGTGATTCTTGGGAAACAGACATAATATCAGCAACGTTTTTCAGATTCCTGGTGAACTGCCGAGTAATATCAGGTGCTGCACCTGATTGAGTAGGTACTAATTTAGTGTCCACCCTACCCTCCAGCTTCTGGGCATTGATATTGTCCCCAGTTACCTGGTTGTTAGACACAGGGGATACAATGGCTTTGTGTAGCTCATTCATCATGTTCCCACTCTTTTGAACAGAGTTATTAGTGTGGAGAATGCGCCTTGGATCACGGGGTTTCATGCGAATCTTTCCTGAATAATCATCCTGTAGGCTTTGTGCCTGATTCAGTCAACCGCATGAAAAAAATGTAAACTAGAACGAGCTTGAAGGGGATTTTATGATACTTAATTCACTTTCAAATTCTCAAATCAATTCTTTAGTCTAAAGCTCATCCATAATCAAGGATCACGATGGTAAAAAGTTCAATTTAATCTTTAGGGGCAGTACGAAGAAATAAATATATAATTGGATAATAACACCACAGCCAGAAGTAAATATTCAAAAATTGACAAGACAAACAATCTCACTAAAGCATTTTACCGTAGAAGTTGATTGTGATGAAACTGGAAGCATTACAACAGAAGTTTGAAGACCAGTGGCCATTGATGAAACAATACTCGCAGTGGAGTCTGTTCCCGCTGCCGAATTTGAGCTTGTTGGATGCAGCATATTTGTAGCAGAATCCGCAGATTTATTCTTGGCTTCTGCTAATCTTTGTTGCTCCATAAGTAAGCCTAGTAACATGGTAGGATTTACAGCTATATCTTTCAATAGAGCAGGCAAGGAAGATGCCACATTACTACTTGTAATTGATGCCTGCTCATTTCTAATGCTTGTTGCATTGAAATTAACAGAACCAGAACAAGAGCTACTGACAGTATTCAAAGTCTTTTTTGGTTCAGGTGCAAATTTGTCCATTAAATGATTCTTCTCTATCAACTGAGTACCTGGCCCAGTAATATCTTCCAACCAACCTCCACTTCCAGCAATAGTTCTTACTTCACTCGTATTATGCTCAATATTTTCCAATGAACTTTTTAGTCTTTTTGATACAGTTCCATCAAAAGAAGGATCCTCAGCGGCCTTTTGTTTCCTTGAGATTGTTGATCCAGCATATTCCACTTTAGGCCTATTATGTATCACCGTGAATTGGTTATCCACAGCACTTGCTTCAGAATTAATGAGCCGACGCCTAGGATCTCTACTTTTTGCCGAGCTTTTCACCGGGATAGACCCTGGACCTGCTGCATCAACTCTAGAACTAATCAATCCAAGCAGTCTGGACTTATCCATGGAAGTAGCAGAAACAGGTGGCTGATCTAAATGGGCTGGCTTAGTGCTTGTTAAAAAACCACCGGTAGATGCACTAGAGACTTCCTCGTTTGTATCAACAACCATATTATCACAGTCACCCGAAGGAGTTGGACTTGGAAGTTTATCATTTGTAAAAAGGGAACTTCGACCAAACTTCTGTTGATATGTGGAAACAGCTTTCAAAGCATCAGTTTCATACAGATGAAATTTAGAACCTTCACTGTCAACTTCTATCTTCCCAGGCTGCATCTTAGCAGCTGCTGGACCAGATTTAACCATGGCCTCTCCAACAGAAAGTAATTTATTCACAGGGAAGCAGGAAGGTGCCTCCCGGGTTGGTGATGGTAAACTGTCTGCGTCATGATCCTTGTGAAGGTCTAGAAGAGGGAGCAGAACCCCTCTACCATTAATACTATTTTGTCCAAATTTTAAAGCCCCTGATGCCCCAATTATGTCACTATGCAAAGGCTTAATAGAAGAAATCAATTCAGTGGCTTCTACTGCTTGATTTTCCTGAATCTTTATACCATGGGTATGCAATTCTAGAGCTGAATTTTCCTGAGACTTTATCTCAGGCGACTGCAATTCTGTCTCCATGTAAATAGCCTCGTTACTTCCTAAAGCACCAACAGAATCAATTACACTCATCATGCCCTGGATCTGATGTAAGGAACAACCACATTTCAGATTATATCCCATATTTGAATTTTCAAATTGAGAATTATGACAAAGATACTGAAAAAATTTCCTAAATTCACTTTCACTAAACGTCACCTCTTTTATATGCTCTGGAGAAAATAATTGAGACTGTTGTTGATCCTTCGCATAAGAAAGCAACCTGACATGAAAATTGTAGCCAGGAAACAAAAGTTAGTTATAGAAGACCCTGGAAATAATTCACACCACAAACTAACAACTTGTATTTTGAGAAAACCTTAAAACGCTATCCTTGTTCCGTTCCTTATCCGAAGAGTCCATAGAGCGAAACACCTACAATAAATCATAAAACAATCAAGATAAAACTAGCAAAAAGGAATGATATCAACAAAAGCAGCAAATATTGAAGGTCTTACAGAATAAACCACTTCTATTGCATTAAACGACAATCGAATGAGATCGTCCTTCTCAGAATCAGCAGGTCTAGAGAACACCTCTGGAAGGGTATTCAGCAGCCTGCTGGAAGTTTGAGCAAATGACCTACAATAATAAATCACAGTCAATTTAATTTCACGAGCTTGCAATGTATCTCCAATGTCAACAATTCACTCAAAACGAACAAAACTCATGAACACTGCCACTTACTCTGCCACATTAGCAACTGTAACACCCTCCAGAACATCCCTCACACCAAGCTGCTCAGAATCAGAAACACCCCTCTTTACACCAAACTGCTCAGAATCAGAAACAGTCTCAGAAACATCAGAAGCAGCCACAACACTCTCTGCCACTGCTTCAGAGTCAGCATCGGCATCAATCTCACCCTCCTCCAACTCCCCTTCCTCTTTGTCCACATCCACAACCACCACCTCCTTAGGATTCACAGAAACAGAAGACGGTCGATTGGACTTGTTGCCGTTACTATTAGCATTGGCGTCAGAGTCCAGTTCCATCACAAAAATATCATTCAAAGGCTTGTTCTGCACGGCTTGTGCCCAAGCAAGGTTATACAAACCCGAAGCATATCCCCGGCAAATAGTAGGGTACTTTGAGTAAAGATCACGAACAGACCAAACCCTAGCATCACTTCCATTGGGCTTATTGTTATTATTCACCTTAACATCTTGCTTATTGAAATCTGCTTCCGAAATCTCTTCCACCGAAGCAGTATCCGAAATCTCACCCTCTTCCACATCCTCAACCTCCTTCCCCATCTTCTCCAATTTCCCCAATTTCTCACAATCCAACAACGATCCGAAAACCATAGACAGCAGAGACAAACAACAAACAAACCACCACGAATCGCACGATCTAAATGGCGGAAAAAGTTTTACGGCAAAGTGATTAAATTAGGGTTTCAATTTGTGTTCTTCAAAATCTATCGAGATTTAGGGCGCAACAACAGTGCTAAAACTAAATACGCAGTTTCACGGTGCCAGATCTGTTCCGTGAGATCGGAATCGCAGAGAGTTCTCTTCAGATCCGACGAAACATGAAGCAATCACGTTTTTTCGGAAGAACGGAGAGAGAGAAAGAACAGTAACAATAATAGTGAAATTTGTTAATAATAATAATTGATATGAAAAAAATTGAAAGAAAATATGATACGCGGAGGAGGCGGAAGAATAGGTAAAAATAAGGGAGCGAGAAAGGGTTTTATAGGGATACGATACGAAGGAGAATCTAAGTGTGATGGGGTTTTGAATCTAGACCGTCCACGTCACTGATCCGCGAAAGGAACACCGTGGGTTTAGTTGCTTACGAACGAGAATGACCCAAGTACAACGTCTACTATTAGGAGTAACGCTATTCCTGTGTTTCCCTTTTTCTCTTAAATCATTTTACCCATTTTTCTAAACTATCATTATCATATTTCTAATATCTTTTTTGTGGTAAGACTCTTTTTTTATATACATATCCTCGTTCAAATGTTATTACTTTTTAGAATATATGGAATATTAAATACAAATATATACCTAATAAAATTTAAATTTTAGTTTATTAGGTCATAGATATTAACCTTTTTTCGTAATTTCTTGTTTTAGTTAGAATCTGACCACATTATCTTTCTTGAAAAAAACTTTATATTCAAGTCTTGGACTCAAAACCTACTAAACTAATTATTAATTATACATTTTCTTGGTTTATTTAATTAATATCTACGGAATCAAAACAATTGCGTGACTAAGAGGAAATGAAGATTTATAATTAGTTTATAAGCTTTTAAATTTTACTGTTTATTTTATCTTTTTATCTTTTAGTAGTTATTTTGTCTCTTTATCTTTTATTATTTATATCATCTACTTATCTTTTGTTATTTACTTTATTCCTCTATCTTTTACGATGTTTCTTTATTTTTTATTATTTATTTCATATTTTTTTATTTTATCTCGTTATCTTTTAGTATTATGTTTATCTCTTTTTATTTTTCATGTATATATATATATATATATATATATATATATATATATATATATATATATATA